>ENA-OXNQ01000040-OXNQ01000040.1-human-gut-metagenome-genome-assembly--contig:-NODE-40-length-109949-cov-23.2294_pt1 | contig 109949 bp, 101 predicted proteins | sample MGYA00249742_ERZ652493 | MGnify/ENA primary metagenome ERZ652493 (study PRJEB26925, sample SAMN05826913) | human gut metagenome | biome: ENVO:2100002; feature: ENVO:00000062; material: ENVO:00002003... | reverse complement strand
CTTATAAACAGGCTAATTAACGGATTTTATTGATGGTATAAATACAAATAACTCATCAATATAAAATATTTATATATTTGTTTTATAAAAAGATTTCATAAAGACAATAACAAAAAAGCACGCTTCGGCAAGATAAAACTATCAGCCATAAGAAAAAGCGATTAATAGTGAATAAATAAAATAAGAAGGAGGAAGACAAAGCAAAGGCCGCTCACGATATAGCCAGATAAATGACGGGGATCAATTGGCTTACCCGCGATAAAATGTTACCATTCTGTTGCTTTTATGTATAAGAATAGGTAAGCCCTACCATGCCACATTCCTACGATTACGATGCCATAGTAATAGGTTCCGGCCCCGGCGGCGAAGGCGCTGCGATGGGCCTGGTTAAGCAAGGTGCGCGCGTCGCAGTTATCGAGCGTTATCAAAATGTTGGCGGCGGTTGCACCCACTGGGGCACCATCCCGTCGAAAGCTCTCCGTCACGCCGTCAGCCGCATTATAGAATTCAATCAAAACCCACTATACAGCGACCATTCCCGACTGCTCCGCTCTTCTTTTGCCGATATCCTTAACCATGCCGATAACGTGATTAATCAACAAACGCGCATGCGTCAGGGATTTTACGAACGTAATCACTGTGAAATATTGCAGGGGAACGCTCGCTTTGTTGATGAGCATACGTTGGCGCTGGATTGCCCGGACGGCAGCGTCGAAACACTAACTGCTGAAAAATTTGTTATTGCCTGCGGTTCTCGTCCATATCATCCAACAGATGTTGATTTCACCCATCCACGCATTTATGACAGCGACTCAATTCTTAGCATGCACCACGAACCGCGCCATGTACTTATTTACGGTGCTGGAGTGATCGGCTGTGAATATGCGTCGATCTTCCGCGGTATGGATGTAAAAGTGGATCTGATCAACACCCGCGATCGCCTGCTGGCATTTCTCGATCAAGAGATGTCAGATTCTCTCTCCTATCACTTCTGGAACAGTGGCGTAGTGATTCGTCACAACGAAGAGTACGAGAAGATCGAAGGCTGTGACGACGGTGTGATCATGCATCTGAAGTCGGGTAAAAAACTGAAAGCTGACTGTCTGCTCTATGCCAACGGTCGCACCGGTAATACAGATTCGCTGGCGTTACAGAACATTGGGCTGGAAACTGACAGTCGCGGACAGCTGAAGGTCAACAGCATGTATCAGACCGCACAGCCGCACGTTTACGCGGTGGGCGACGTGATTGGTTATCCGAGCCTGGCGTCGGCAGCCTATGACCAGGGGCGCATTGCCGCGCAGGCGCTGGTGAAAGGTGAAGCCAACGCACATCTGATTGAAGATATCCCTACCGGCATTTACACCATCCCGGAAATCAGCTCTGTAGGCAAAACCGAACAGCAGCTGACCGCGATGAAAGTGCCATATGAAGTGGGCCGCGCCCAGTTTAAACATCTGGCACGTGCACAAATCGTCGGCATGAACGTGGGCACGCTGAAAATTTTGTTCCATCGGGAAACAAAAGAGATTCTGGGTATTCACTGCTTTGGCGAGCGCGCTGCCGAAATTATTCATATCGGTCAGGCGATTATGGAACAGAAAGGTGGCGGCAACACTATTGAGTACTTCGTCAACACCACCTTTAACTACCCGACGATGGCGGAAGCCTATCGGGTAGCTGCGCTAAATGGCTTAAACCGCCTGTTTTAACACTTTATCGAAATGGCCATCCATTCTTGCGCGGATGGCCTCTGCCAGCTGCTCATAGCGGCTGCGCAGCGGTGAGCCAGGACGATAAACCAGGCCAATAGTGCGGCGTGGTTCCGGCTTAATGCACGGCAGATAAACAACCCCATCGCGTTTGCGTTCCGGCGGCACAGCCAGCGCAGGCAGTAAAGTGATCCCGCTACCTGCCGCCACCATGTTGCGCAGAGTTTCCAGGCTGGTCGCGCGGAAGTGTGTATCTTCATCCGCCCCGGCTTCAAAACAGAAACCCATTGCCTGATCGCGCAAACAGTGACCATCTTCCAGCATCAGCAGTTTTTCCCCTGCCAGATCGGCCATCGGTACGCATTCGCGGTTCGCCCACGGGTGGTCTTCATAGATAGCCAGCAACATTGGCTCATCAAACAACGGCACTTCAATGAATGCTTCGCTCTCTTTCACCAGCGCGAGGATCACGCAATCGAGTTTGCCGCTGTCCAGTTGCGCCAGTAACTGGTGGGTCTGTGCTTCATGCAGATACATTTCCAGCTTTGGAAAGGTCTGGTGCAGCATCGGGATAATATGCGGTAGCAGGTACGGTCCAACCGTGGGAATCAAACCAATATGCAGCGGCCCGGACATCGTCTCGCCCTGCTGGCTTGCCATCTCTTTAAGGACTTTCACCTCACGCAGTACGGTACGCGCCTGATCCACCAGCAGCATTCCCGCCTGGGTGAACAACACTTTACGGCTGGTCCGCTCCAGCAACATCACGCCCAACTCATCTTCCAGCTTACGAATTTGCCCGCTAAGCGTCGGCTGGCTAACGTGGCAGGAATCTGCCGCACGCCGAAAATGGCGGTGTTCGGCCAATGCCACCAGGTACTCAAGATCACGAATATTCATTATCCATCCTCCATTGCCACGATAGTTCGCGGCGATAGGTAGCATAGCAACGAACGATTATCCCTATCAAGCATTCTGACTGATAATTGCTCACAGAAACGGAGCGGCACCTCTTTTAACCCTTGAAGTCACTGCCCGTTTCGAGAGTTTCTCAACTCGAATAACTAAAGCCAACGTGAACTTTTGCGGATCTCCAGGATCCGCTTTTTTTTATTCTACAGGCCCACAGCAAGAGAGCCTGATAGTAACGGTTACTCAATCCGATCTTTGACAATAAAGAAGTAACACAGCGCCCCGGTGAACGTCACACAGGCCGCGATAACCAGCGCCAGATTAAACGAGTGTGTGGTATCCACGACCCAACCGGTTACGATCGGAGCAAAGGAAGCAAAAACAAAACTGCCAAAGTTTTGAATCCCGGCGATGGAAGCCACTTTTGTTTCTGACACCATCACCTGCACCAGCCCCCATGCAGATGTTCCCGCGAAATGCACGCAGAACAGCGCCATTGAGATAAACGCTACCGCCTGGGCTGGCGAGGAAGATTGCACGACCAGCAACGTGCCTAATGCCGACATCATCAAACCGCAGACAATCGCCGTTTTACGCGTCTTCGCCAGGTCATAGCCTTTTTTCGCCAGCCGATCGACAACAATACCGTTAACCCACATCCCGACCGCCGCCGCGAGGAAAGGAATTGCCGCCACCCAACCGGTTTTCGCCAGACTGAAACCTTGTTCGGCCTGCAAATAACCGGGTAACCACGCGATGTAGAGCCAACCGGTATAATTGACGCCAGAGAAACCTAAAATCATCCCCCAGGTTGTCCGATGCTTAAACAGCGCCAGCCACTCGCTAAATTGTAACTGTGGACGCGGTTTAACCGGCGCGGAGAGATATGTCCGTTCTTCCTCGGTCAGGACAAACTGCGCCCGGTTGCGATACCACGCGTACCAACAGATCCCAACCAGAATCCCTGCTACGCCGATGATGACAAACATCGTCCGCCAGCCCCATGCCAGTTGCATCAATACAAGAGCAGGAGGCGCGATAGCCTGACCGATAACGGTAGATGAGTTAAAAATCCCCAGCGCCGTGCCGCGTTCTTTTTGCGCATACCAGTCGGTGATCGACTTTACTCCCGCAGGCATAAATGGCGCTTCGCCAATACCCAGACCGATACGCATTAAAATAAAGTGGCTAAAAGAATTAACCATTCCTGTTAATGCCTGCATTAATGACCAGAATATTAAGCCTGCGCCTAACACTATTCGTGGGCCAAAGCGGTCTAGCAAAATACCGGAAGGAAGTTGTGAAAAACCATAAGACAGAGAAAATGCAGAAAGCAAAACACCAAATTCGGTAGCGGATAATCCTAACTCACCACGAATTGCTTCACCTGCCACGCTCAATGACGAACGGTCGAGAAAATTAACGATCCCCGCCATAAATAATAAAACCAGGGTCACTGTCTGAATACGACGAATCCGTTGCGGTTTATTACCCGCAACACTGGTTGACACATCAACGTCCATTTTTAGCTCCTTGAGCGGAATTAATCGATTTGATGAATATTCAGAAAATAATTAAGCGAACCGCTATTACCAGTTCCACAATGTGCCATCTTCCAGTCGTGCGACGGGGAGATACGCCGGGTCATACGGATATTTCGCCGCCAGTTTCTCATCGAAAGAAATACCCAGCCCCGGTTCATCGCCTGGGTGCATATAACCTTCATCGAAGCGCCAGCTGTGCGGGAAGACTTCAAGCATTTGTTCGGAATAGCCCATGTACTCCTGAACGCCAAAGTTTGGCACCCAGAGGTCAAAATGCAGCGCCGCCGCATGACAAACAGGCGATAAATCTGAAGGGCCATGCGAACCGGTACGTACCTGATAAAGCGATGCAAAATCGGCAATCCGTCGCATCCCGGTAATGCCGCCTGCATGGGTAATCGTCGTGCGAATATAGTCAATCAGCTGCTCTTCGATTAACTGCTTGCAGTCCCAGATACTGTTAAACACTTCACCGACCGCAATCGGCGTCACGGTATGCTGGCGAATCAGACGAAAACATTCCTGGTTCTCGGCAGGCGTCGGATCTTCCATCCAGAACAGGCGGTAATCCTCAATGCTCCTCCCAAAGCGTGCCGCTTCGATGGGGGTCAGGCGATGGTGCATGTCATGCAACAGATGTTCGTTAAAACCGAACTTATTACGCACCGCTTCAAATAACTTCGGCGTAAAATCGAGATACTTTTCTGAAGACCACAACTGCTCTTCTGGCCACAGGCCTTTGGTTGCTGGTTCATACGCCAGTCCTTTGCCCTTCGCCAGACCATAGGTGGTTTGCATACCCGGTACACCACACTGCACACGAATCGCCTTAAAGCCCATCTGCTGGTGCTTTGCATAGTCTTCAAGGACTTCATCAATCGTCCGCCCGGTGGTGTGGCAATAAACCATCACGCCTTCACGAGAAGCGCCACCAAGCAGTTGATACAATGGCATATTTGCCGCTTTAGCTTTGATATCCCACAACGCCATATCAATGGCAGAAATGGCCGACATCGTGACGGGACCACGTCGCCAGTAAGCTCCTTTATAAAAGAATTGCCAGATATCTTCGATACGGCTGGCATCGCGGCCAATTAATTGAGGACAAAGATGATCTTTCAGATAAGAAGCGACCGACAATTCGCGACCATTTAACGTGGCATCTCCTAATCCACAAAGTCCGCTTTCAGTGGTTATTTTAAGCGTAACGAAATTACGCCCGGGACAAGTAACAAAAACATCCACAGCAATAATTTTCATTATTGCAATCTCCTGTATTGTAAATAGACACTTCAAACTTAATTTTACGCCTACTACCATACAAGAGAGCAAAAGTGATTATTCAACCGTGATCACATTAAAAATAAAAATTTCTACCGAGGAGAAAAAACACCCTCAAAAACCACCTGAATAATTAGCCATCATCGTTAAAACAACACGTTAAATAATCACATAACAAACTCCATTAATCATTAAAAATGAACACAGCAATAGAAATGAATTATATTCAATTAATTAAAGTATGTATTGGCTGATGTATTGAAAATATAATTTTTATGGGGAGAGTGAAGGTAAAGAAGACGCAAGAATAAAAAGGAATGTGACAAATAATGGTTCTGGTTGGGCGTTAAATTTAAGGTCACCAGAATGCTGACAAATTTCTGCCTGATGCGGCGTAAACGCCTTATCCGCCTACGAAGTGTCACACTTTGTAGGCGTGGTAAGCTCCCCATTTTCAGGGGAGCAATATAAACAAATTACCCCAACCGCGCCTGCGCAAAAGCAATCGCCTGCGCCACCTGTTGCGGTGAGACACCGCCTTTTGCTGCACGCTTGTCGAGGCACGATTGCAGCGACAGAATCGGATAGACATCTTCGCCAATCACCTGGCTGAATTTCTGCAACTCACTGAGCGGCAGATCTTCCAGCGCTTTGCCCTGACGAATGGCTTCCACCACCGCTTCACCCACAATATGGTGCGCCTCGCGGAACGGTACGCCTTTCGCCACCAGATAATCCGCCAGTTCAGTAGCGTTGGCGTAACCCTGCTGCGCCGCTTCCTGGCAACGCGGACGTTTCACCTGAATGCCGTCCAGCACCAGCGCCGCCATATGCAGGCAGTCCAGCCAGGTATCGAGCGCGTCGAACAGACCTTCTTTGTCTTCCTGCATATCTTTGTTGTAAGCCAGCGGCAAACCTTTCAGCGTCATCATCATGCCGGTTAACGCCCCCTGCACCCGACCGCATTTACCGCGAATCAGCTCCAGCGCATCCGGGTTTTTCTTCTGCGGCATTAATGATGAACCGGAAGTCACACGGTCAGAAAGCTCCACAAACCCCGCTTCGCCGGTGTTAAAGAAAATCAGATCTTCAGCAAAACGCGACAGATGCACCATGCCGATAGCGGCAGCAGAAAGCAGTTCCAACACATGGTCACGGTCAGAAACGCTGTCGAGACTGTTACGGGTCGCCGAAGCAAAGCCCAGCCAGCCTGCTAACTGTTCACGGTCGATTTCATAGGCCGTTCCTGCCAGTGCGCCACAGCCTAGCGGGCTGACATCCAGACGCTTAAGCGCATCCTGCAAACGGCTTTCATCACGCGCCAGCATCTCAACGTAGGCCAGGCACCAGTGCGCGAACGTCACCGGCTGGGCGCGTTGCAGGTGGGTGTAACCCGGCATCACCGCGTCCTGATTGTTCTGCGCGGTCTCGACCAGAGCGGATTGTAACTGCCGGTTAGCCGTCAGCAACTCGCTAACGGTATCTTTGCACCACAGTTTCAGGTCAGTTGCTACCTGATCATTACGGCTACGCCCGGTATGCAGTTTTTTGCCTAACTGACCCACTTTGTCGATCAGTTTGCCTTCCACCCAGCTATGGATATCTTCGGCGTCGCTTTCAAGGATTTGTTGTGGCCTGGCGCGAACATCTTCCAGCAGCACGTTCAGCGCCTCTTCCAGTTGCGCCTGCTCTTCTGCGGTTAACACGCCGACCGTTACCAGGGCTTTGGACCAGGCCACAGAGCCAACAATATCCTGCTCCGCCAGACGGTAATCAAAGCGCAGTGAGTCGTTGAATTGTTTGAACCGTTGATCTGCTGCCTGGGTAAAACGCCCGCCCCAAAGTGCCATAACTCTGTTTCCTTATTTTGAAATTCAATGCCGGAAAGCTGCGCCTCCGGCCAACAAAACTTAAGCTAAAATCCGCGTACCCATCGGCATACCGTTAAACAGTGCCGGAAGCTGTTCCGCATGACGCCAGGAGGCGATATCTACCGGACGGCCCAACGTGCGCGCAGCATCCAGCGCCGCGTTCACTTTCACAATCATGCCGTCAGTAATAATGCCCTGCTCAATCAGTTGTTCTGCTTTCGCGGCGGTCATTTCGGCAATACGTTGCCCTTTGCCGTCGAGAATGCCGCTGACGTCAGAGAGCAAAATCAGATCCGCGCCCAGCGTTGCCGCCAGCGCCGTCGCCGCCTGGTCGGCATTGACGTTCATCAGTTGCCCTTCGTTTGTTACGCCAATGGAGCTGACCACCGGCAGATAACCGTTCTCCAGCAAGCTGTTGATAAGCTTAGGCGAACCTGGCTGCGCCAGTCCAACATGGCCTAACTCTTCATCAAGCTGGGTCACTTTGACGCTGTCGCCGTCACCGAGAAACAAACCTACGGCCGCAATCTGATGCTTCTTCGCCCATGCCAGCAGGGTTTTATTTGCCGTTCCCGCCAGTGCTCCGGTGATAATGTCTATCTGATCCGCAGGCGTCACCCGCAGGCCATTTTTCTTTTTCACCGGCAGATTCAGCCCTTTCATCAGCTCATCCACCACGCAACCGCCGCCGTGCACAATCACCAGCTGACGCTGATGTGACTCGCGATAATTCACCAGTGCGCTAAACAGACGTTCCAGCGCCTCTTCACTATCCAGCAGTACGCCACCCAGTTTGATAATTAATGGATTCATCATTGCACCCTTAAATAAGAGACTGCGTTTCCGCATAGCCGAAACGAATATTGGCGCACTGCACCGCTTGTGCCGCCGCGCCTTTCAGTAAGTTGTCTTCGGTCGCCACAATAATCAGATGCTCGCCCTGAACGGCAAAACCGATATCGCAGAATGGCAGTCCAACGACATTTTTCAGCGCCGGAACGCCTTTGTCATACAGCCGCACCAGTGGTTTATGGGCATACGCCTGCTGTAACGCTTGCGCCACTTGCACCTGGCTCACACCCGGTTTCAGGCGGCAGGTAATGGTTTCGAGAATGCCGCGCGGGAAATTGCCCAGATGCGGGGTGAAGATAACGTCAGCACCGAGGTGTGTGGCGATCTCTGGTTGATGGCGATGGGTAAAGACGCCATACGGTTGCAGGCTAACTTCACAAAAACTATTTGAAATCGCTGCCTTACGTCCTGCACCGCTCACGCCGCTGGTGGCGTTGATCACCGGCCACTGATTGAGGTCAAGAAGATCGGCATCAATCAACGGTTTCAGCGCCAGCTGTGCTGCCGTCGGATAACAGCCTGGCACGGCAATCAAGTTCGCTTCTTTTAATTTATTACCGCACCACTCCGCCAGACCGTAGGCTGCCTGTTCCAGCAGTTCCGGGTATTGATGGGTAAAGCCGTAATATTTTTCATAGAAGGCGACATCGTTAACACGAAACGCGCCGGAAAGGTCGAACACCACACAGCCTGCTTCAAGAAATTGCGGCGCTAAATCGTGGCTGACTTCATGGGCGGTGGCGAGAAACACCACGTCCACCCCTGGGCTAAACTCGCTGATATCCGACATCGGCTGCAACGGCAGATCAACGATGCCTTTTAGCTGCGGATGCAAATCGGAGATTAACTTTCCCGCATCATTGCTTTGCGCTGAAACAGTCAAAGCGGTTATGTTCATATGCGGATGGCGATTTACATAGGTCACTAGCTCTGCGCCAGCGTAGCCGCTGGCACCCACAATCAGCGTATTCAACATCGGGGCTATTCACCTTCTTATGTCTGGTTGCCAGGTTAAACGTAAAACATTCACCTTACGGCTGGTGGGTTTTATTACGCTCAACGTTAGTGTATTTTTATTCATAAATACTGCATGAATATTGATACTATCATGACCAGAGGTGTGTCAACAATGAAAAACAAATTACCGCCATTTATCGAGATTTACCGTGCTCTGATTGCCACACCTTCAATAAGCGCCACGGAAGAGGCACTCGATCAAAGCAATGCAGATTTAATCACTCTGCTGGCGGACTGGTTTAAGGATTTAGGCTTCAATGTGGAAGTACAGCCTGTGCCAGGAACTCGCAACAAATTTAATATGCTGGCCAGTTGCGGACAGGGGGCTGGCGGTTTGTTGCTGGCGGGGCATACCGATACGGTGCCATTTGATGACGGACGCTGGACGCGCGATCCATTTACGTTGACGGAGCATGACGGCAAGCTTTACGGCTTAGGCACCGCCGACATGAAAGGCTTTTTTGCGTTTATCCTTGATGCGCTACGCGATGTCGACGTCACGAAGCTTGCAAAACCGCTCTACATTCTGGCGACTGCCGATGAAGAAACCAGTATGGCCGGAGCGCGTTATTTTGCCGAAACTACCGCCCTGCGCCCGGATTGCGCCATCATTGGCGAGCCAACGTCGCTGCAACCGGTACGCGCGCATAAAGGTCATATCTCTAACGCCATCCGTATTCAGGGCCAGTCGGGCCACTCCAGCGATCCAGCACGCGGAGTTAACGCTATCGAACTGATGCACGACGCCATAGGGCATATTTTGCAATTGCGCGATAACCTGAAAGAACGTTATCACTACGACGCGTTTACCGTGCCATACCCTACGCTCAACCTCGGGCATATCCACGGCGGCGATGCATCTAACCGTATTTGCGCTTGTTGTGAGTTGCATATGGATATTCGTCCGCTGCCAGGCATGACACTCAATGAACTTAACGGTTTGCTCAACGATGCATTGGCTCCAGTGAGCGAACGCTGGCCGGGTCGTCTGACGGTCGACGAGCTGCATCCGCCGATCCCTGGCTATGAATGCCCACCGAATCATCAACTGGTTGAAGTGGTTGAGAAATTGCTCGGAGCAAAGACCGAAGTGGTGAATTACTGTACCGAAGCGCCGTTTATTCAAACGTTATGCCCGACGCTGGTTCTGGGGCCTGGCTCAATTAATCAGGCTCATCAGCCTGATGAATATCTGGAGACGAGGTTTATCAAGCCCACCCGCGAACTGATCACCCAGGTGATTCACCATTTTTGCTGGCATTAAAACGTAGGCCAAACAATGTCGGATGCGATGCTTGCGCATCTTATCCGACCTACACCTTTGGTGTTACTCGAGGCGATTTTTTAACATTCCCATAAGTTACGCTTATTTAAAGCGTCGTGAATTTAATGGCGTAAATTCCTGCTATTTATTCGTTTGCTGAAGCGATTTCGCAGCATTTGACGTCATCGCTTTTACGTGGCTTTATAAAAGACGACGAAAAGCAAAGCCCGAGCATATTCGCGCCAATGCGACGTGAAGGATACAGGGCTATCAAACGATAAGATGGGGTGTCTGGGGTAATATGAACGAACAATATTCCGCATTGCGTAGTAATGTCAGTATGCTCGGCAAAGTGCTGGGAGAAACCATCAAGGATGCGTTGGGAGAACACATTCTTGAACGCGTAGAAACTATCCGTAAGTTGTCCAAATCTTCACGCGCTGGCAATGATGCTAACCGCCAGGAGTTGCTCACCACCTTACAAAATTTGTCGAACGACGAGCTGCTGCCCGTTGCGCGTGCGTTTAGTCAGTTTCTGAACCTGGCCAACACCGCCGAGCAATACCACAGCATTTCGCCGAAAGGCGAAGCTGCCAGCAACCCGGAAGTGATCGCCCGCACCCTGCGCAAACTGAAAAACCAGCCGGAACTGAGCGAAGACACCATAAAAAAAGCAGTGGAATCGCTGTCGCTGGAACTGGTCCTCACGGCTCACCCAACCGAAATTACCCGTCGTACACTGATCCACAAAATGGTGGAAGTGAACGCCTGCTTAAAACAGCTCGATAACAAAGATATCGCCGACTACGAACATAACCAGCTGATGCGCCGCCTGCGCCAGTTGATCGCCCAGTCATGGCATACCGATGAAATCCGTAAGCTGCGTCCAAGCCCGGTAGATGAAGCCAAATGGGGCTTTGCCGTAGTAGAAAACAGCCTGTGGCAAGGCGTACCGAATTACCTGCGCGAACTGAACGAACAACTGGAAGAGAATCTCGGCTACAAACTGCCCGTCGAATTTGTTCCGGTCCGTTTTACCTCGTGGATGGGCGGTGACCGCGACGGCAACCCGAACGTCACTGCCGATATCACCCGCCACGTCCTGCTGCTCAGTCGCTGGAAAGCCACCGATCTGTTCCTGAAAGATATTCAGGTGCTGGTTTCTGAACTGTCGATGGTTGAAGCGACCCCTGAACTGCTGGCGCTGGTTGGCGAAGAAGGTGCCGCAGAACCGTATCGCTATCTGATGAAAAACCTGCGTTCTCGCCTGATGGCGACACAGGCATGGCTGGAAGCGCGCCTGAAAGGCGAAGAACTGCCAAAACCAGAAGGCCTGCTGACACAAAACGAAGAACTGTGGGAACCGCTCTACGCTTGCTACCAGTCACTTCAGGCGTGTGGCATGGGTATTATCGCCAACGGCGATCTGCTCGACACCCTGCGCCGCGTGAAATGTTTCGGCGTACCGCTGGTCCGTATTGATATCCGTCAGGAGAGCACCCGCCATACCGAAGCGCTGGGCGAGCTGACCCGCTACCTCGGTATCGGCGACTACGAGAGCTGGTCAGAAGCCGACAAACAGGCGTTCCTGATCCGCGAACTGAACTCCAAACGTCCGCTTCTACCGCGCAACTGGCAACCAAGCGCCGAAACGCGCGAAGTGCTCGATACCTGCCAGGTGATTGCCGAAGCGCCGCAAGGCTCCATTGCCGCCTACGTGATCTCGATGGCGAAAACGCCGTCCGACGTGCTGGCTGTCCACCTGCTGCTGAAAGAAGCGGGTATCGGGTTTGCGATGCCGGTTGCTCCGCTGTTTGAAACCCTCGATGACCTGAACAACGCCAACGATGTCATGACCCAGCTGCTGAATATCGACTGGTATCGCGGCCTGATTCAGGGCAAACAGATGGTGATGATTGGCTATTCCGACTCAGCAAAAGATGCGGGCGTGATGGCAGCTTCCTGGGCGCAATACCAGGCACAGGATGCATTAATCAAAACCTGCGAAAAAGCGGGTATTGAGCTGACGTTGTTCCACGGTCGCGGCGGTTCCATTGGTCGCGGCGGCGCACCTGCCCATGCGGCGCTGCTGTCACAACCGCCAGGAAGCCTGAAAGGTGGCCTGCGCGTGACCGAACAGGGCGAGATGATCCGCTTTAAATATGGTCTGCCAGAAATCACCGTCAGCAGCCTGTCGCTGTACACTGGGGCGATTCTGGAAGCCAACCTGCTGCCACCACCTGAGCCGAAAGAGAGCTGGCGTCGCATTATGGATGAACTGTCAGTCATCTCCTGCGATCTCTACCGTGGCTACGTACGTGAAAACAAAGATTTTGTGCCTTACTTCCGCTCCGCTACGCCGGAACAAGAATTGGGCAAACTGCCGTTGGGTTCACGTCCGGCGAAACGTCGCCCGACCGGCGGCGTCGAGTCACTGCGCGCTATTCCGTGGATTTTCGCCTGGACGCAAAACCGCCTGATGCTCCCCGCCTGGCTGGGTGCAGGTACGGCGCTGCAAAAAGTGGTCGAAGATGGCAAACAGAGCGAGCTGGAAGCCATGTGCCGCGATTGGCCATTCTTCTCGACGCGTCTCGGCATGCTGGAGATGGTCTTCGCCAAAGCAGACCTGTGGCTGGCAGAATACTATGACCAACGCCTGGTCGACAAAGCACTGTGGCCGTTAGGTAAAGAGTTACGCAATCTGCAAGAAGAAGACATCAAAGTGGTGCTGGCGATTGCCAACGATTCTCACCTGATGGCCGATCTGCCGTGGATTGCAGAGTCTATTCAGCTACGGAATATTTACACCGACCCGCTGAACGTATTGCAGGCCGAGTTGCTGCACCGCTCCCGCCAGGCAGAAAAAGAAGGCCAGGAACCGGATCCTCGCGTCGAGCAGGCGTTAATGGTCACTATTGCCGGGATTGCGGCAGGTATGCGTAATACCGGCTAATCTTCCTCTCCTGCAAACCCTCGTGCTTTTGCGCGAGGGTTTTCTGAAATACTTCTGTTCTAACACCCTCGTTTTCAATATATTTCTGTCTGCATTTTATTCAAAATCTGGATATCCCTTCAGATATCCTTAAGGAATTGTCGTTACATTCGGCGATATTTTTTTCAAGACAGGTTCTTACTATGCATTCCACAGAAGTCCAGGCTAAACCCCTTTTTAGCTGGAAAGCCCTGGGTTGGGCACTGCTCTACTTTTGGTTTTTCTCTACTCTGCTACAGGCCATTATTTACATCAGTGGTTATAGTGGCACTAACGGCATTCGCGACTCGCTGTTATTCAGTTCGCTGTGGTTGATCCCGGTATTCCTCTTTCCGAAGCGGATTAAAATTATTGCCGCAGTGATCGGCGTGGTGCTATGGGCGGCCTCTCTGGCGGCGCTGTGCTATTACGTCATCTACGGTCAGGAGTTCTCGCAGAGCGTTCTGTTTGTGATGTTCGAAACCAACACCAACGAAGCCAGCGAGTATTTAAGCCAGTATTTCAGCCTGAAAATTGTGCTTATCGCGCTGCCCTATACGGCGGTGGCAGTTCTGCTGTGGACACGCCTGCGCCCGGTCTATATTCCAAAGCCGTGGCGTTATGTTGTCTCTTTTGCCCTGCTTTATGGCTTGATTCTGCATCCGATCGCCATGAATACGTTTATCAAGAACAAGCCGTTTGAGAAAACGTTGGATAACCTGGCATCGCGTATGGAGCCTGCCGCACCGTGGCAATTCCTGACCGGCTATTATCAGTATCGTCAGCAACTAAACTCGCTAACAAAGCTACTGAATGAAAATAATGCCTTGCCGCCGCTGGCTAATTTCAAAGATGAATCGGGTAACGAACCGCGCACCTTAGTGCTGGTAATTGGCGAATCGACCCAGCGTGGACGCATGAGTCTGTACGGTTATCCGCGTGAAACCACGCCGGAGCTGGATGCGCTGCATAAAACCGATCCGAATCTGACCGTGTTTAATAACGTGGTTACGTCTCGTCCGTACACCATTGAAATCCTGCAACAGGCGCTGACCTTTGCCAATGAAAAGAACCCGGATCTGTATCTGACGCAGCCGTCGCTGATGAACATGATGAAACAGGCGGGTTATAAAACCTTCTGGATCACCAACCAGCAGACGATGACCGCCCGCAATACCATGCTGACGGTATTTTCGCGCCAGACCGACAAGCAGTACTACATGAACCAGCAACGTACGCAGAGTGCGCGTGAATATGACACCAACGTGCTGAAGCCGTTCCAGGAAGTGCTGAAGGACCCTGCGCCGAAGAAACTGATCATCGTTCATCTGCTGGGTACGCATATCAAGTACAAGTACCGTTATCCGGAAGATCAGGGCAAATTTGACGGTAATACAGAGCATGTTCCACCGGGATTAAACGCAGAAGAGCTGGAGTCATATAATGATTATGACAATGCTAACCTGTACAACGATCACGTGGTTGCCAGCCTGATTAAAGACTTTAAAGCGACCGATCCGAACGGTTTCCTGGTTTATTTCTCTGACCACGGTGAAGAGGTTTACGACACGCCGCCGCACAAAACTCAGGGGCGTAATGAAGACAACCCGACGCGTCATATGTACACCATTCCGTTCCTGCTGTGGACGTCAGAAAAATGGCAAGCGACTCATCCGCGTGATTTCTCACAGGATGTTGATCGTAAATACAGCCTGGCGGAACTGATCCACACCTGGTCAGATTTGGCGGGCTTATCTTACGACGGTTACGATCCAACCCGTTCAGTGGTGAATCCGCAATTCAAAGAAACTACCCGCTGGATTGGTAACCCGTATAAGAAAAACGCACTGATCGATTACGACACTCTGCCGTATGGCGATCAGGTGGGTAATCAGTAATTATCAGCCAGATGTTATTTGCCGGATGCGACGCTTGACGCGTCTTATCCGGCCTACAGATCGCGGCGGTAGGCCGGATAAGGCGTTTACGCCGCATCCGGCAATACAAGTCGACTGAAACTGCCGCAATGTTTACATCTCACTCCCATCAGGCCACACTTTTCAGGTGGCCTTTTTTCATAATGCCAGTTACTGTTTTCCCGTCTACATACCTAAGGGAATAACATGTATCACGACGTCAGCTATCTGCTCTCCCGCCTGATCAACGGCCCGCTGTCCCTGCGCCAGATTTACTTTGCCAGCAGCAACGGCCCGGTGCCCGATCTTGCGTATCAGGTCGATTTTCCACGGCTGGAAATTGTGCTGGAAGGTGAGTTTATTGATACCGGCGCTGGAGCAGCGTTAGTTCCCGGCGATGTGCTGTACGTCCCTGCTGGTGGCTGGAATTTTCCACAATGGCAAGCCCCCGCCACCACCTTTAGCGTGCTGTTTGGCAAACAGCAACTCGGCTTCAGCGTTGTGCAATGGGATGGCAAACAATATCAAAATCTGGCGAAGCAACACGTCGCCCGACGCGGCCCGCGCATTGGTTCTTTTCTGCTACAAACGCTCAATGAAATGCAAATGCAGTCGCAGGAGCAGCAAACGGCCAGACTTATCGTCACCAGCCTGCTTAGCCACTGCCGCGATTTGCTCGGCAGCCAAATACAGACCGCCTCACGCAGCCAGGCTCTATTCGAAGCTATTCGTGATTATATCGACGAACGCTATGCCTCCGCACTTACCCGCGAATCTGTCGCACAGGCGTTCTATATTTCGCCAAATTACCTCTCGCACCTGTTTCAAAAAACGGGGGCCATTGGTTTTAACGAATACCTGAATCACACGCGACTGGAGCACGCTAAGACATTATTGAAAGGCTATGACCTGAAGGTAAAAGAAGTGGCGCACGCCTGCGGCTTTGTCGACAGCAACTACTTCTGCCGTCTGTTTCGTAAAAATACCGAACGCTCGCCGTCGGAATATCGTCGGCAGTACCACAGCCAACTGACAGAAAAACCGACTACTCCAGAATAAGATGGGTTTGCTGCGGCGCAGAAAGCACTTTGCGCACTGCGCTCATCACCCTCTGCGGCTCACGCAGGAAAGCGTAGATGCTGCATTGCACGTAGCGACAATGTTCAAATCGCTCAGCACCGGCAAGCTCGATATCCGTAATTAACAGCGCAACATCCGCCCGGCGGATATCCTCGTCCGCTAAACGATTCTCCGTTCCCAACGCGCCCTGAGTTTCAATGCTAACGCCCCACTTCTCTAACTGGCACAACTTTTCCAGCCGTTCCGCCGCCATATAAGTATGCGCCACGCCGCTTACGCAGGCGGTTACTGCCACCAGGTATGCCATTTTAACCTCCCACGGTAACCTGAAATCCGGCCCGTTCTGCCATTTCACGCATCGTTGCCACATCGGCTGACGACGGAGCAGCAACCTCTTTCATCGACCATGTTTTCCCCAGCAGGCGGTATTTCGGCTCGCCGTACTGATGAAACGGTAACAGATGGATCTGCTTGATATTCAGCGGGATCAGCACGTCCAGCGCCTGCTGCATATTCTCCCGGCTGAGCGTGAAACCAGGGATCAGCGGTAAACGCGGGATCACGTTGACACCCTCACTCACCAGCAAACGCAGATTCTCCAGCACGCGTTGCAGGTTCATCTTCACCACATCCCGCGCCTGAGCCGCATCCATAATTTTTAAATCGAACAACACTTCATCGCACAATTTCGCCAGCGGTAACAGCTTGCTGGCTGGCGCGTCTCCGGCAGTTTCGATGGCGCATGACACACCCCATAGCCGCAGTCGCTGTAAAAAACGGGTCGCAAACTCCGCCTGCATTAACACTTCGCCGCCAGAAAGCGTGACGCCACCGCCGGACGTGCGAAAGAAAATGTCATCTTTCATCACTTCCCGTTCCAGAGCGTCAAGGCTGATATCGCGACCAATCCGTTCAAACGCCCCGGAGGGGCATTCATCCGCATCACGCAAACATTTCGCACAGTGCAGACATTTCGCCTCTCTGCGTACCGTCTGGATTTTGCCGGAGATCGACTCCGGATTAGCACACCATGGGCAAAGATGCGGACAGCCTTTAAAAAAGACCACCGTACGAATGCCCTCGCCGTCATTCAGTGAATAACGCTGAATGTTGAAAATGCGCGCCACATCATTGCGGCGCGTTTCCACAACGTTACAGCTGATGCGCTGTCCGGCGGATGATGTCATCCTGGATCTCCTTCGACAGTTCGACAAAGAAGGCGCTGTATCCGGCAACGCGCACCACCAGCCCGGCATAATCTTGTGGGCGCTGTTGCGCTTCCCGCAACGTGTCGGCGTTCACCACGTTAAACTGAATATGCTGCAACTTAAGCTGGGTAAACGCCCGTAAGAAGTCGGCCAGTTTGCGTAATCCCGCTTCACCTTCCAGGGTCGCCGGAGTGAATTTCACGTTCAGCAACGTACCGTTAGACAGCAGCGTATTATCGAGCTTACTGACTGATTTCAGTACCGCCGTTGGCCCTTGTGCATCCTGACCCAGCATGGGTGACAAGCCACCGTCTGCCAGTTGTTCCCCGGCAAAACGACCGTCTGGCGTCGCGCCAACCACCGATCCCAACGGGACGTGGGCAGAAACGGTATACGATCCCGGCGTGAAGTAGCCGCCGCGCGGGTTCTGGTATTTTTCCACTTCTTTGCAGTAGTGGCGTAACAGTTCGGCGCTGATGTTATCCACCTCGTCGATATCGTTACCGTATTTCTCGAAGCGGTTAATTAAGCGAGCGCGGACTTTTTCGCCTTCTGGCGTGGCGAAGTTGGCTTTTAATACCGACAGCAATTCGTCAAAACTTAAACGCTGTTGATCAAAAATCATCCCTTTCAACGCATGGAGAGAATCGCTCAGGTTGGCGATACCGATCCCCTGTACGCCGGAGAAGTTATAACGCGCGCCGCCATCGGTAATATCGCGACCTTTTTCCAGACAATCGCTGATAAAAGACGAGAGTAGCGGTACAGGAGCCCAGTCGCGATGGCCGATATCACAAATATTGCTGCCCTCAACCATCAGGGTGATGTAGTGGCTGATCTTGGCGCGGATCTGTTCCAGTAAACCTTCATAAGTCAGCGCAGCGTTGCCTTCATTTTCATGCAGGCAGATTTCCATCACTTTCAGCAGGTTAAACATCGCGATGTCATGCAAGCCGTAGGTTCTGCCGGGAATAGATAATTCCACACAGCCCACTACGGAATAGTCGCGCGCATCTTCCAGCGAAACGCCACGGTTGAGGAACGCTGGCACTACCACTTCATCGTTAAAGATTTGCGGAATACCGGTGCCGAGGCGAATGGTTTCTGCGGTTTTCATCAGGAAAGGGGTGTCGATCAAGGCGTTAGTGCGCACGCCGAGGTTCGGTTGCGGTAATTGCACGCTTTGATAAGCGTCAAGGCAAAGGAACGAAAGCACGTTCACCGCGCTACGTCCGTTCTCGGTTAACCCGCCGAGCAGTGCGGTATAGCCGGTAGGGAAACCGGCGAAATAACGCGCGCTACTGGTGGAGCGCAACAGCACGATGTCGTTGCATTTCACCCATAAAGATTCGAGCAGTTCTTTCAGGAATGCCGGATCTTCGCCCTGGGTTAATGATGTCTGATAGAACGGCAACATATACTGGTCGAAGCGCCCCAACGATAGCGAACTGGCGTTGGATTCGTATTGCAGAATGATGTTCATGTACCAGAATAACTGGCACGCCTGCCAGAACGTCTGCGGCTTATGTTCGGCGTTATGGCGGGAGATCTCCGCAATGGTCAGCAGTTCTTCGCGACGCGGGCCATCAGTGCAGCTTGCCGCCATCGTTTCCGCCAGTTCGGCGTAACGCAAAATATGTTTCTGCGAGGCTTCCAGCAGTAACAGCGCTGCCTGATAAAAGTGATTCTCCGGCTGTTGCTGACAATGTTGCTGCATCTGTGCCACCAGCTCCCCCAGCCCGTGATTCAGCAGGCGCGGGTAATCAATAATAATGTGCCCCTGGCCTTTATCCGTCTGGTTGATGCTGAAAATCTGCGTGCTGGTCGCGGCTTTTACTTCATCCGTCATCTGCCCGTTGATGAAATCTTTCATCGAACGTTTTTCCCAGTACGGGAACAACTCTTCGCGGTAGATACGTTTATCTTCTTCGCTGATAGCAAAGCGGTCCTGCGGACGCGTCGGGAATTGATCCAGCTCTTTCAGCAGCCAGTAAGGGTCCATTTCCGGCGACATAATCCCGGCGCGTGGTTTTACGGTGCGGTTACCGGCAATCAGTTCTTCATCACGAATCGAAATTTCAACGTGTTCAAGGATATACGCTGTTGCTTTCGCCCGACGCATTATCACCGGCTCCCCTTCGGTTTGCCGATGGCTGGCGGTATAAAGCAACGCCCGCTCCAGCGAGATTTCACGGGTATTGGCAAACAGTGCAGTTTTGAGGCGAGAGATACGATTCGTCATGAGGAACTCCTGTGGGAAAGCGAACCCGCCCTTGCGGGCGGGATAAGAACTTAAGCGGTTTGCGCCAGGTGAGCTTCAATTTTGCTCATAATGGCGTCAGCACGTTTTACCGCGTCGCTGATGTTGACACGCACGATAGTCTTGCCAGCAAAACGCTCTTCAAATTTGATGCCGATATCTTTGGTCAAAATCACCATATCGGCGCTTGCCACGTCTTCCGCAGTCAGTTCATTTTCCAGACCAATCGACCCCTGGGTTTCTACTTTCACTTCCCAGCCTTTCGCTTTCGCGGCGCTTTCCAGCGCCTCTGCCGCCATATAAGTATGGGCAACACCTGAAGGACATGCGGTTACTGCGATAATTTTCGTCATGGCTCGTTCCTCAATTAATTAATTTCAAAATCCAGATCCAGGTCGTCTTCCTTCTCTTCAGTTGAAGACCCATTTTTACGCGCCAGACTTTTCAGCACGTTCACGCAGACTGCCGTCACAACCGCCCCGACAGCCACTGCCGCGATGTAACCCAACTTACCTTCAACCACCGGCAGCACAATCAGACCACCCCAGCCTGCATAGCACTGCGCACCGACCAGCGCCGCAGTTACCGCACCACAAACTGAACCGACCATGATGGAAGGAATGACACGCAGCGGATCGGCAGCGGCGAAAGGAATCGCCCCTTCAGTAACGCCAACACAGCCCATCACCAGTGCCGCCTTGCCGGTTTCGCGCTCTTCTGCGGAGAAATTTTTACGACCAATCAGCGTCGCCAGCCCCATCCCCAGCGGTGGAACACAAATCCCAACAGCGGCAATAGCCACCACGGTATAAACACCCTGAGCAACGCAAATCAGCATGAAGGCATAGGCCACTTTGTTAACCGGGCCGCCCATATCGAACGCCAGCATCAGACCCATGATCACCGCCAGCATAACAATGCTGCCCTGCTGCATCCCCTGAAGCCACTGGGTCAGGCTGTTGGTCAACGCCCCCACCGGCTCGCCCAGCCCCCACATCATGACGCCAGCGGTAATCAGTGTGCCGACGATTGGAATGATGAAGATTGGCATCACCGAGCGCAGAACTTTATGCACCGGAATTTTCTTCAGGTAATGCACCACGATGCCGCCGATAATCCCGGCGATCAGCGCACCAAAGAAGCCCGCGCCAAAGCTGTTACCAACCCAGGCACCGATAGCGCATGGAGCCAGCGCAGAACGTTCTGCAATGGAATAACCGATGTAAGCGGCGAGGAAAGGCACCATCAGCGTCAAACCTGCAACGCCGATATCAAACAGTTTTTTCAGATTCGGATCGGCTACGGCATCCGGCACTGCGCCTTTGCCATACAACATGACGGAAACCGCCAGCAAAATACCGCCCGATACCACGAAGGGAATCATGTGTGAAACGCCCGTCATTAAATGCTGACGGGTATTTTTCAGGATCTGCACCAACTCATTCATAAGCTGCTCCCGGGCTTGCGAAAGCCCATGTCCATATTTTTGATGGAAGAAACAATAGGCAATCGCAGGCGGAGCAAACAGTGGATAAAAAGGCCATTTACTGGACTTTTGTAATATCAGTACAAAAATGCGATCCGCCTCATAACTTGCGATAATCCGGAAGTACGCCGCAAAACGGCGTCTTGTGAGACGCGTCGCAAATTGACGGTTACATTACATTTGTCCAGCTTTTGGCAGATTTGTCACATGGCAGGCCGTTGCCGTGCGCTCTTATCCTGTAAACAGAAAACCGTACCGGGAGAAAGGCAATGGCCCTGATTGTGGAATTTATTTGTGAGCTACCTAACGGCGTGCATGCGCGTCCGGCAAGCCACGTTGAAACGCTGTGTAATACTTTTTCATCACAAATTGAGTGGCATAACCTGCGCACTGACCGCAAGGGCAACGCCAAAAGCGCCCTTGCGCTGATTGGCACCGATACGCTGGTGGGCGATAACTGCCAGTTACTGATTTCCGGGGCCGACGAACAGGAAGCGCACCAGCGTTTAAGCCAGTGGCTGCGCGATGAATTCCCCCACTGCGACGCACCGCTGGTGGAAGTAAAATCTGACGAACTGGAACCACTGCCGATTTCACTGACCAATCTGAATCCGCAAATTATCCGTGCTCGCACCGTGTGCAGCGGTAGCGCAGGCGGCATTCTGACGCCGATCTCTTCTTTAGATCTCAATGCGCTGGGTAATCTTCCCGCAGCCAAAGGCGTTGACGCCGAACAATCCGCACTGGAAAACGGTCTGACGCTGGTACTGAAAAACATAGAGTTTCGTCTGCTGGATAGCGACGGTGCTACCAGCGCGATTCTGGAAGCGCACCGATCCCTGGCTGGCGATACTTCCCTGCGCGAACATTTACTGGCAGGTGTCAGCGCCGGATTAAGCTGTGCCGAAGCGATTGTCGCCAGTGCACACCACTTCTGCGAAGAGTTTTCCCGTTCCAGCAGCAGCTACCTGCAAGAACGCGCCCTGGACGTACGCGACGTCTGCTTCCAGTTACTCCAGCAAATCTACGGTGAGCAACGCTTCCCGGCACCGGGCAAACTGACGCAGCCCGCCATTTGTATGGCGGATGAACTGACCCCCAGCCAGTTCCTCGAACTGGATAAAAATCACCTCAAAGGTCTATTACTGAAAAGTGGCGGCACCACCTCACATACGGTGATCCTTGCCCGTTCGTTCAACATTCCGACGCTGGTAGGTGTGGATATTGATGCCCTTACTCCGTGGCAACATCAAACGATTTATATCGACGGCAACGCAGGGGCGATTGTGGTTGAGCCAGGGGAATCCGTGGCCCGTTATTATCAGCAAGAAGCCCGCGTACAGGACGCTCTGCGTGAGCAACAGCGTGTCTGGCTGACCCAGCAAGCGCGTACCGCAGACGGTATCCGCATTGAAATTGCCGCTAACATCGCTCACTCCGTGGAAGCGCAGGCCGCATTCGGCAATGGTGCGGAAGGCGTTGGTTTGTTCCGCACTGAAATGCTCTATATGGATCGCACCAGTGCACCGGGTGAAAGCGAGCTGTACAACATTTTTTGTCAGGCGCTGGAGTCTGCCAACGGACGCAGCATTATTGTGCGCACTATGGACATTGGCGGTGATAAACCCGTTGATTATCTGAACATTCCGGCAGAAGCTAACCCGTTCCTCGGTTATCGCGCGGTGCGTATTTATGAAGAATACGCGTCGTTGTTTACCACACAACTACGGTCGATCCTGCGCGCCTCTGCTCACGGCAGCCTGAAAATCATGATCCCGATGATCTCCTCAATGGAAGAGATCTTATGGGTGAAAGAAAAACTGGCGGAAGCCAAACAGCAACTGCGTAACGAACACATTCCGTTTGATGAGAAGATCCAGCTCGGCATCATGCTGGAAGTGCCGTCGGTGATGTTCATCATCGATCAATGCTGCGAAGAGATTGATTTCTTTAGTATTGGTAGTAATGACCTGACGCAATATCTACTGGCAGTGGATCGCGATAACGCTAAGGTGACTCGTCACTACAACAGCCTGAATCCGGCCTTCTTGCGGGCGCTCGATTACGCCGTGCAGGCGGTGCATCGCCAGGGCAAATGGATTGGTCTGTGCGGTGAACTGGGAGCGAAAGGTTCCGTGCTGCCGTTGCTGGTCGGTTTAGGGCTGGATGAACTCAGCATGAGCGCACCATCAATTCCGGCGGCGAAAGCGCGGATGGCGCAACTTGATAGCCGTGAGTGCCGCCAGTTGCTCAACCAGGCAATGGCCTGCCGTACTTCGCTGGAAGTGGAACACCTGCTGGCGCAATTCCGCATGACCCAACAGGACGCACCGCTGGTCACCGCCGAGTGCATCACACTGGAAAGCGACTGGCGCAGCAAAGAAGAAGTGCTCAAAGGCATGACCGATAACCTGCTGCTGGCGGGCCGCTGCCGCTATCCGCGTAAACTGGAAGCCGACTTGTGGGCGCGCGAGGCCGTTTTCTCTACCGGACTGGGCTTTAGTTTCGCCATTCCCCACAGTAAATCGGAACACATTGAGCAATCCACCATCAGCGTAGCGCGTCTGCAAGCGCCAGTGCGCTGGGGCGATGATGAAGCGCAATTCATCATTATGTTAACCCTGAACAAACACGCCGCGGGCGATCAACATATGCGCATTTTCTCGCGCCTCGCTCGTCGCATCATGCACGAAGAATTCCGTAATGCGCTGGTTAACGCCGCCTCTGCCGACGCTATCGCCAGCCTGCTGCAACATGAACTGGAACTGTAAAAGGAAACATCATGGAACTGTATCTGGACACCGCTAACGTCGCAGAAGTCGAACGTCTGGCACGCATATTCCCGATTGCCGGGGTGACAACTAACCCGAGCATTATCGCTGCCAGCAAGGAGTCCATCTGGGAAGTGCTGCCGCGCCTGCAAAAAGCGTTCGGTGATGAGGGAATTCTGTTTGCTCAGACCATGAGCCGCGACGCGCAGGGTATGGTGAAAGAAGCGAAACGCCTGCGCGACGCTATTCCGGGCATTGTGGTGAAAATTCCGGTAACCTCTGAAGGTCTGGCAGCAATTAAAATGCTGAAGAAAGAAGGCATTACTACGCTGGGAACCGCAGTGTACAGCGCCGCGCAAGGATTACTGGCGGCGCTGGCTGGAGCCAAATACGTTGCTCCATACGTTAACCGCGTAGATGCCCAGGGCGGTGACGGCATTCGTACTGTACAGGAGTTGCAAGCGTTACTGGAAATGCATGCGCCAGAAAGCATGGTGCTGGCTGCCAGCTTTAAAACACCACGTCAGGCGCTGGATTGTTTGCTGGCTGGATGTGAATCCATCACACTGCCCTTAGATGTAGCGCAACAAATGCTTAACACCCCTGCGGTAGAGTCAGCTATAGAGAAGTTCGAGCACGACTGGAATGCCGCATTTGGCACTACTCATCTCTAAAGGAGTAATTATGGACCGCATTATTCAATCACCAGGTAAATACATCCAGGGCGCAGATGTAATTAATCGTCTGGGCGAGTACCTGAAGCCACTGGCGGAACGCTGGTTAGTGGTGGGTGACAAATTTGTTTTAGGTTTTGCTCAATCCACTGTCGAGAAAAGCTTTAAAGATGCTGGACTGGTAGTAGAAATTGCGCCGTTTGGCGGTGAATGTTCGCAAAATGAGATCGACCGTCTGCGTGGCATCGCGGAGACTGCGCAGTGTGGCGCAATTCTCGGTATCGGTGGCGGAAAAACCCTCGATACTGCCAAAGCACTGGCACATTTCATGGGTGTTCCGGTAGCGATCGCACCGACTATCGCTTCTACCGACGCACCGTGCAGCGCACTGTCTGTTATCTACACCGATGAGGGTGAGTTTGACCGCTATCTGCTGTTGCCAAATAACCCGAATATGGTCATTGTCGACACCAAAATCGTCGCTGGCGCGCCCGCGCGTCTGTTAGCGGCGGGTATTGGCGATGCGCTGGCAACCTGGTTTGAAGCGCGTGCCTGTTCCCGTAGCGGCGCGACCACCATGGCGGGTGGCAAGTGCACTCAGGCAGCGCTGGCACTGGCTGAACTGTGCTACAACACCCTGCTGGAAGAAGGCGAAAAAGCGATGCTTGCCGCCGAACAGCATGTAGTGACTCCGGCGCTGGAGCGCGTGATTGAAGCGAACACCTATTTGAGTGGCGTTGGTTTTGAAAGCGGCGGGCTGGCGGCGGCACACGCGGTACATAACGGCCTGACCGCTATCCCGGACGCGCATCACTATTATCATGGTGAAAAAGTGGCATTCGGTACGCTGACGCAGCTGGTTCTGGAAAACGCGCCGGTGGAGGAAATCGAAACCGTAGCTGCGCTTAGCCATGCGGTAGGTTTGCCAATAACTCTCGCTCAACTGGATATTAAAGAAGATGTCCCGGCGAAAATGCGAATTGTGGCAGAAGCGGCATGTGCAGAAGGTGAAACCATCCACAACATGCCTGGCGGCGCGACGCCAGATCAGGTTTACGCCGCACTGCTGGTAGCCGACCAGTATGGTCAGCGTTTCCTGCAAGAGTGGGAATAACCTACTCCAAACTCCCGGCTTGTCCGGGAGTTTGAACGCAAAATTGCCTGATGCGCTACGCTTATCAGGCCTACGCAATCTCTGCAATATAGTAAATTTACGTACTTTTGTAGGCCGGATAAGGCGTTCACGCCGCATCCGGCACGCTGTGCCAGTAATCTGAAACTTCCACCTTGTTCGGGTGTTTTTTTATCCGCTTCTGGACATTTTCTCCACAGAACAATCGTTAGCCCGGAAGGTCGAATCTGTGACTCTTATTTTCACGGACGAAACAGATGAAAGCTTCACTGGCGTTATTCAGTCTTCTGACGGTATTTACCAGTTACTCCTTAAAATCTCCCGCCGTTCCACCAACCGTGGTACAAATCCAGGCTAACACCAATCTTGCCATCGCAGACGGCGCCAGACAGCAAATCGGCAGCACGCTATTTTACGATCCGGCGTATGTGCAGCTTACCTATCCTGGCGGTGATGTCCCGCAAGAACGCGGCGTATGTTCCGATGTGGTGATCCGTGCATTGCGCAGCCAGAAGGTCGATTTGCAGAAACTGGTGCACGAAGATATGGCGAAGAATTTTGCTGCGTACCCGCAAAAATGGCAGTTAAAGCGCCCGGACAGCAACATCGATCACCGTCGGGTGCCTAATCTGGAAACCTGGTTTACCCGCCACGATAAAACACGCCCCACCAGCAAGAACCCCAGTGACTATCAAGCGGGCGATATTGTCTCCTGGCGATTAGATAACGGGCTGGCACATATTGGGGTGGTGTCAGATGGCTTCGCCCGCGACGGTACGCCGCTGGTGATACATAACATTGGCGCAGGCGCGCAGGAAGAAGATGTACTGTTTAGCTGGCGGATGGTGGGGCACTATCGGTATTTTGCTAAATAAGAGATCTCCCCACATGAAGAAAAAATTCAGATCCTTTTTACACTGACGGCTTCTTTTTTCTTACGGCTCACCAGCGCCAGTGCCAGCACAATCAGCACAATACCGCTACCTTCAACTGCCCCCGGATTCTCACCGAGCAGCCACCAGGAAAAGAGTACGCCGCAAACGGGAACGGCCAGTGTGCTTAAGCTGGCAATACTGGCAGGCAAGTTTTTCAATACAAACAACCATAAGCTCCACGCCAGCGCTGTCGCCAGAATCGCACTGTAGGCCAGCGCCCAGAACACGGTGGGTTGCCAGTCAATTTCACGTTGCGGCACCAGTAAAGCGACCACGCTCATCACCAGCGCCGCATACAGCATCTGCCAGGATGTTAGCGACAATAAATCCACGCGCGGATGGCGGGCATACAGACGTTTAGCAACAATCGCGCTCGCCCCCCAACTCACACCGGAGAGGATTGCCAGCATGGCACTTTTCATCGAAGAGAAATCGAGTTGCCACGGCTGCAACACCAAAAATAAGCCGAAAGCGGCAATCAGTATCGCGAAATATTGCCCACGTCGCAGGCGTTCACCGAGAAACAACGCGGCGAAAATTACCACCCAGAACGGCATGGTATAGCTCAGGATTGCCACCTTCCCCGCTCCGCCGCTGACCAGCGCCCACTGTGCCAGGCCAACCATCCCGCAGGTTTGTAACAGGGCAATGGCTAAGGTGTATTTAAACGGCGTCGGGCGCATTCCGCGACCACGTAATAAAAGGACGATGAATAAAACGAGAGCGCCGAAAATGCAGCGTAAGGCGGTGAAGTCGAAGGCACCGATGTAGCTGGTGACTTGCTTCATGAAAATCCAGCTATAACTCCAGATAAGTGTGAGCACAACCAGGCCACTGATTGCCAGTGGGTTGCTCTTTCCTGCGGCAGACATGAGAGATCCAGTGTGTAGTTTTCCTGTGGACACTATACGCCGGTAAAGAAACTTCAGCGACTGCATGAAAGGCAGTCGCTGAAGAAGGTCAGATTACAGCAGGTCGAAACGGTCGAGGTTCATCACTTTCACCCACGCTGCCACGAAGTCTTTAACAAACTTCTCGTGGGCATCGCTGCTGGCGTAGACTTCCGCCACCGCACGCAGGACAGAGTTAGAACCAAAGACCAGATCCGCACGGCTGGCTGTGTATTTCACTTCGCCAGTTTCGCGGTCACGGCCTTCGAACAGTTCTTTCGATTCGTCGGTCGCTTTCCACTCGTAACGCATATCCAGCAAGTTCACGAAGAAGTCATTGCTCAATACGCCAACGCGGTCAGTGAAGACGCCGTTTTTGCTGCCATCGAAGTTGGCACCCAGTACGCGCATCCCGCCCACCAGCGCAGTCATTTCCGGCGCGGTCAGCGTCAGTTGCTGTGCTTTATCAATCAACAGTGACTCGGTGGTGGAAACGTCCAGACGAGCGCGATAGTTACGGAAACCGTCAGCAATTGGCTCCAGCAGTTCGAACATCTCAATGTCAGTCTGATCCTGACGCGCATCAACGCGGCCCGGCGCAAACGGTACATGAATGCTCAAACCTGCGGCGCTTGCGGCTTTCTCAACGCCAACCACACCTGCCAGCACGATGATATCCGCCAGCGAAGCTTTGCCAGACTCTTTCTGAATTTTCTCCAGAACTGGCAGAGCACGAACGGCTGCGGCGTTCACATCCCAGTCACGCTGCGGCATTAATGCCAGACGCGCACCGTTGGCACCACCACGTTTGTCGCCACCACGGAAGGTAGAAGCAGACGCCCAGGCCACCGATACCAGCTCACTAACAGACAGACCAGAATCCGCAATCGCGAATTTCAGATCGATAATGTCCTGCTCGGTCGGGTTGTAGATCGGCTGCGGCAGCGGATCTTGCCAGATCAGATCTTCTTTCGGTACTTCCGGTCCGATGTAACGAGATTTCGGCCCCATATCCCTGTGCGTCAGTTTGAACCAGGCACGAGCAAAGGCTTCGTTGAACGCCTGCGGATCGTTGAGGAAACGACGAGAGATCTTCTCGAACTCAGGATCAAAACGCAGCGTCAGGTCGGTCACCAGCATCGTCGGTTTACGTTTCTTCGACGGATCAAACGGATCCGGGATAATTTCCGGTGCGTCTACCGCTTCAAACTGGATTGCGCCAGCCGGGCTGCGGGTCTGTACCCACTCATACTTGAACAAGTTCTCGAAGAAATAGTTGCTCCACTGGGTCGGCGTCTGGGTCCAGACCACTTCCAGACCAGAGGTAATGGCATCTGCGCCAACGCCGCTGCCGTAAGTGCTCGCCCAGCCTAAACCTTGTTCTTCAATCGGTGCAGCTTCTGGATCAGGACCTACGTTTGATGTCGGACCAGCACCGTGGGTTTTACCCAGCGTATGACCACCCGCAATCAGCGCCACGGTTTCTTCGTCATTCATGCCCATGTTGCCGAAGGTCGCGCGGATAGCTGCTGCCGCCGAAAGTGGTTCGCCGCTGTGATCCGGGCCTTCCGGGTTAACGTAAATCAGGCCCATCTCGGTTGCACCCAGCGGTGCTTTCGCCAGCGCTTCCGGATGACGGTGAGTCAGCCAGGCTTTTTCATCACCCCAGTTAACATCCAGATCCGGTTCCCAGACGTCTTCACGACCGGCACCAAAACCGAAGGTACGGAAGCCGGAGTTTTCCAGCGCCACGTTACCCGCGAGGATAAACAGGTCGGCCCAGGAGATTTTCTGGCCATATTTCTGTTTGATTGGCCACAACAGGCGACGCGCTTTATCGAGGCTTACGTTATCCGGCCAGGAGTTCAGCGGTGCAAAACGTTGCTGACCACGACCCGCGCCGCCGCGACCGTCGATTGAACGGTAAGTACCCGCGCCGTGCCAGGCCATACGAATAAACAGACCGGCGTAGCTGCCCCAGTCGGCTGGCCACCACGGTTGAGATTCTGTCAGCAGGGCTTTCAGATCTTTTTTCAGGCCGTAGTAATCTAATTTGCTGAATTCTTTGCGGTAGTCAAAGTCCTCACCCAGCGGGTTAGAACGATTAGAATGTTGGTTTAACAGGTCAACACGGAGTTGATTTGGCCACCAGTCGCGCGTGGTTGTGCCCCCACCTGCGCTCTGGTCGTGACCGCCCTGATGGAACGGGCATTTGCCGGTGGCTGTCGTGTTATGGATATCGTCTGACGTGCTCATCAATGTGCTCCCCTCTACAGTGTTACCGTTACGATACACAGCGTTAGAGAGAAGTTATAATTGAATTAATCCACGGATGCGATAGTTGAGATCTTACATATTGTTGGTTAAAGAGATGTAGATCAAATTGATCGTAATTAAGACTTTTTGATTATGTCCGATTTAGGATAAATGCTTTATAAAAAAGGGTTTTAGATTTGTATCCTTCAAGTAATGAGGGAGAAAACAAGGCTGATAACCTTATTTTCCCGCCCTCATTTCGAGGCAGCATTTTGTGCTCTGTTTAAAATTTGTGATCACTGTGTGATTTTCACAAAAGGCACACTATTTATAAACCAGGTCGAACACCCAGTGTATGGCAAATCGCGTAACTCATTTCAGCGCGGTTAAGCGTATAGAAGTGGAAATCTTTCACTCCTTCACGGCTTAAAATCTTCACCATATCCATGGCAATATTCGCGCCCACCAGCTTGCGGGTTTCAGCATCGTCATCCAGGCCGTCGAACATTTGTGCCATCCACGCCGGAATACGCACGTTGGTCATGTCGGCAAATTTCTTCGCCTGTTTAAAGTTCGAAACCGGCAAAATTCCCGGAATGATTTCCACATCAATGCCTGCCGAGACGCAGCGATCGCGAAAACGCAGGTAGCTTTCGACATCGAAGAAGAACTGAGTAATGGCGCGGTTGGCTCCGGCATCCACTTTTCGTCTCAGGTTGAGTAAATCGGCCTGGGCACTTTTCGCTTCTGGATGTACTTCCGGATACGCCGCCACGGAGATATCGAAATCTGCCACTTCTTTTAACAGCGTCACCAGGTCAGAAGCATACATTTCTGGCTTACCACTTCCCGGCGGCAGGTCGCCACGCAGCGCCACGATATGGCGAATACCGTTATTCCAGTAGTCGCGTGCAATGATCCGCAGCTCGGCAGGCGTCGCATCAATGCAGGTAAGATGCGGTGCCGCTTCCAGGCCGGTGCGATCTTTAATGCCTTTAATAATGCTGTGCGTACGGTCGCGCTCGCCGGAGTTTGCGCCATAGGTCACCGATACAAACTTCGGTTTCAGGCTGCTAAGGCGATCGATGGAGTTCCACAGGGTCTGCTCCATTTCACTGGTACGCGGCGGGAAAAATTCGAACGAAACGTTAATCTGCCCCTGGACTTCTGCCAGACTCTGATTCAGGGCATCCCGCTGGCTGGCGTGAAAAAAGCTCATACCTTACCTCATCAATCGCTTATCGTTATATGTTGTGTTGTGCACATCTATCCGTTTAGACGTCCAGATGTAAAGATGAAGGAAAAGCCGAAGGGCGTCAACCGAAAAATAACCAATGATGGTGAGGAAAAATCAGGGAAGATGAAAAAAACTCATCTTAATTAGAGGCGATAAAAGATTTCTCTATAGCGCAATCCACCTCGCACGTTTTGACTCATATTCTGACAACACAGCGACACCTGGGCTAATTCGAAAAACAACGTCCTGCCACCGGATGGTGATGTTAAGGCATCTGATTCGGCCTGCGCCCTCGCGTAGGCCGAATACAGGATCTGCGCAATCAACGGGTAACAAACAGTTGAGTCAATTCAGTGCGCACTTTTATTTGATATCCTTCACGCGCATACCGTTGAGCTGTTCATCCGTAATGGTGTTGCCCGCTTTGAAGTAATCAACCACCGCGTGATAAACGTAATAACCGCCCGTTGTGTTACGCGCTTTCCCTTCGGTAAAGGCGGTAAAACCATCTCCACCATCAGCAAGGAAACTCTGAGTAGCAATGTGATAAACCGTCGCATCTTCAATGGGTTTGCCATTCAGAGTCAGTGTGATTACCCGCTGACCAACCGGCTTGCTGCTGTCGTACTTCATTTCCAGGCCTTTCGATACCTGTAAAACGCCATTGCTTAAACTTGCGCCGTGTTCCATCAGACTGCGTAATTGTTTACCCGTGAGTTCCATCGTCACCAGTTCGTTGGGGAACGGGAACGTACTGATAACGCCGCCCATCGTGATCGCCCCTGCGGGGATCTCATTGCGGATACCACCAGAGTTTGTTAACGCCAGTTGGGTATTTTTACCCGCTGCTGCCAGTAAAGCGTCAGCCGCCAGGTTCCCGAGGGAAGCCGATTCACCATAGGCACGTTTTAATTCAACCGGCGATTGCGCCACCGTTTGTTGCACCACTTCATCAAGCTTTTTATTCCAGCCGTCGATCACCTGTTTCGTTTGCGGATCGGGCTTCCACTCGTCAGCGTAAATGGTTTTAAGCTCGAAGTTTTTCACCGTAAAATTATGCGGCTTCTCTTTGTAGTCGAGAACCAGTTTGCCCACATCAATCCCGCCGCTGTCAGTGGAGAGGATGAGCGTATTGCCGACTTTAATCGGTTCCGGCGTACCCACATGTGCATGTCCGGTGATCAAAATATCCAGCCCTTTCACCTGACTTGCCGTCTGAATATCTTTATCCAACGCGCGACGCACATCTGTGCCTCCCATACTGGACTGGCGGGCTGGAACACCTTCGTGGATCAGGGCGACGGTCAAATCAACCTTGCCTTTGAGTTCATCGATATAACGTTGTAGCCATTTAATTTCATCGCGCGCTTCAATACCCACGCGCGTAGCAGCAGAGACAGTGTCATTAAAGGCAAATACTCCGTGCAAACCAATAACGCCTATTTTCACACCGTCTTTTTCGATGATGGTATATGGCTTATCCCAGAATGATTTACTGCTGTTCTGATAAAAAATATTGCCCTGCACAATAGGGAATTTTGCCTGGCTCAACTGTAATAATGTGTTGTCCCAGCCGTGGTCAAATTCATGGTTGCCTATTGTGACGGCATCAAACGGCATAGTATTCATAATATCGATAATAGCCTTACCTTTGGTCAGGCTGCTGATATATGGCCCGGTAAAATAGTCGCCCGCATCAAAAAACCATGTCGCTTTATTTTTTGCTTTTTCTTGCTTAACCAGCGTAGTGATATTTGCCCAGCCGCCAATATCCCGTTTACCGTCAGCGATCCACGGCACTTTATAAGGTTCTACATGCGCATGGAGGTCGTTGGTATAAATAATAGTGACATCTTTAGCGCAAGCCCAGAACGGCAGTGTTAATGCGATACCCGCAGCAAGTATTTTAATTTTCATAAACAATCCCTTTCAGTGAGATAAAGGATTGCTACATTACGTTCTGAAAGACTTATTTATGTGAGAGTAATCACATCCGCAGGGGATAGTTGCCGGACAAAATCAACGACCTTGTGAAATCGTTGGTGATATATGTCGACTCTGTTTACGATTAATGCCTGTAAAACGTTCGGTTGCCGAAATTTGGGATTAGCCTCATCGGAAGATTACAGTTGGCCAGACTATAAACTGGGTTATCCGGCACTGCACTGTCGGGCATGTGGCAGTTACCCGCCGTTGTTTGACGAGCAACAATTTCGTGACTGGTTGTCAGTTCACTTGTCTACTTATGCAATTGAGAAAGGCCATTTCTGCCCGGTATGTTATGGCACAGACATGATTTGTTATGGTCACAATCCACAGGGTTCGCAACGCATTCAATGCCGTAACTGCAAAAAAGTCTGGACGCCTAAAAAATATCAGAAAGAAATTACGCATCCCCAGGCCATTGAAACCGTTCAACTGTTCATACCCTTTCAAGGGGCCAGCGCAGTACAAAAACTGTATGTTTTAGTCAGTCTTGACGCCACTCGTGGCAACATTCTTCATCTCTCCACGAATTATACGCAACATCAGACAGGAGACAGTCTGCGGTACAGTTACAAGGGCAACACAGAACCAACTATGCACCATCGCGATATCGTGCAGAAGGTAGATATGCGTGAAGCGCAATTCTTGCGCCGGAGCCAGTTCGATGAAATTCAGTATGGCAGTGCTGTACTCAAGCGCAACGGTAAGGGAGCCATACTACGCCCGGTTATCACGGCACACGGGCATTTCAGAATACTGAAAATCCGCTATCCAGATGTCAAAACGCATATTATTTCACACGAATGTTTTCTAAGAGGCGCAATTATTACAGCCTGGGCAGATCAGTTCCGCCAACAACAAGGTGAACTTTGGTTCGTAGAAGAAGAAATCAGTGACAGTAACGCTGATACGCCCTGGCATTTTAAGGGAACGACATACCATGGTTGGTGGCAAAATCAGTGGCAGCGCTGGGAGCAGGGGAATAACTGCAAGATGGTCTGCCTACTCACGGGAGCCAGCTTAGAAAGGGGCGCAAATGTTTCTCTGGCAACCAGTCGTTGTTTTATCACATGGCTGACAGACCAACACGACTTTACCCAAAGCGCGTTATTATCCGCAGGTCGCGTAACGCAGATGCTGACCTCACTGGCGTTAAAATACAATGAATCGCTCACTCCATCTTGTTAGTCAATACACTCGACAAACGACCATAAATTAAGAGAGATCACTACCTTTCATTTAATTAAATATATAAATGTATGACCGTGAAATATAATCATGGTCAATGTTTAATTAATAACATTATTTGTTACTAAGATCACACAATACTTTTCTGAACTATGCTTACATAAAATAAGACACGATGTGCCTTTTATTTAAATAATTCAACAAATGTAACACACCCTATCCAGGAGGGATGATGAAAACTGTATTTACAACATTATCAGTCATATTCGGCGTGATATTTTCTCACAGTGTTCTAGCTCAGGACGTTACTATTTATTATACGAATGACATTCACGCACATGTCAATCCGGCAAAAATCATCGCTGTTGATAAGAACAGACTTATAGGTGGTATGGCTAATATTGCAGGCATCGTTAATGAAGCGAAGAAAAAAAGCAAAGATGTGTTTTTCTTTGATGCAGGCGACTATTTTACCGGGCCGTATATCAGCACACTGACCAAAGGTGAAGCTATTATTGATATCATGAACACTATGCCCTTTGATGCGGTGTCTGTTGGTAATCACGAGTTCGATCACGGTGTGCCCAATATGGTGTCTCAGTTATCAAAAGCAAAATTCCCCATTCTGCTGGGAAATATCTACTACACCGATACGAATAAACCAGTTTGGGATCATCCGTGGACCATTATCGAAAAAGATGGTTTAAAGATTGGTGTGATTGGATTGCATGGCGCATTCGCTTTCTATGATACAGTCGCGGCAAAAGCACGTGAAGGCGTAGAAGCCAGAGACGAAATTAAATATTTAAATAAAGCACTTGCAGAATTAAAAGGTAAAGTCGACATTACCGTTTTGCTAATTCACGAAGGTGTCCCGGCGCGTCAATCAAGCTTTGGTAGTAAAGATGTGGAGCGGCTACTACAGGCAGATATTGAGACAGCTAAAAAAGTGAATGGTGTTGATGTCTTAATTACCGGTCACGCACATGTCGGAACACCGCAACCAATAAAAGTTAATAACACATTAATTGTATCTACCGATGCATACGGCACCAACATCGGAAAACTTGTGCTTGATTACAATCCGAAAACGAAGAAAATTGATAGTTATAATGGTGAGTTAATCACCATCTTTGCAGATCAATTTAAACCTGACACCATCGTTCAAAATACTATTGATAAATGGAGTGCAAAGCTTAACAAAATAACACAGGAAGTTGTCGGCCATTCTCCCGTAGTTTTAACACGTGAGTATGGTAGTTCCTCTTCTACCGGCAACCTTATTCTTGATGCAATGATGGAAAAAACACCTGATGCCGTTGCCGGATTTCAAAATAGCGGTGGGATGCGAGCTGATTTTCCTAAAGGCGATATCACACTGGGAGATGTTATTAGCACATTCCCCTTTAATAATGACCTCATCGAGATGGATTTGACGGGCCGCGATCTCAAATCATTGATGACGCATGCAACCAATCTAACTAACGGTGTGTTACAAGTTTCTAAAAGTGTTGCGGTTGTCTATGACAGCAAAAAACCATTCAACCAACGGTTAATCTCTTTCACCATTAACGGCAAACCCGTGGAAGATAATCAAACATATCGTATTGCCACGCACTCCTTTTGTGCCAGTGGTGGTGACGGTTTTGAAGCATTTTTGAATGGAAAAAATGTGAAGACGATACCGGGAACAACCTCGGCGGAATCTATCATCGATTATTTCAAAAATCATAAACCTGTCACCCCAGACTTAACTAAACGAGTCATGGACGTCGCCAAATAAAATCTCATTTATCAGTCAATTTATTTAACAAGGAATGCGAATGAAAACAGCGCAGCGTACTTTATTTGCCGCAACATTGCTGACTATTTTTTCGACCTCAGTTATGGCGCAGGATGTCACGATTATTTATACCAATGATCTTCACGCTCATGTGGATTCCTATAAAGTACCGTATGTCGCAGACGGAAAACGCGACATTGGTGGCTTTGCCAATATATCCACGTTAGTAAAACAAGAGAAAGCCAAAAATAAAGCCACCTTTTATTTTGATGCTGGAGACTATTTCACCGGGCCATATATCAGTAGCCTGACAAAGGGCGAAGCAATAATTGATATTATGAATACCATGCCTTTTGACGCAGTATCAATCGGTAATCATGAGTTTGACCATGGCTGGGATAATGCCCTCCGACAATTAAGCAAAGCGAATTTCCCTGTTTTATTAGGCAATGTTTATCATAAAGAGAGTGAGAAACCCTTCTGGAACAAGCCCTACACCATCCTGGAAAAAGATGGCATCAAGATTGGTATTGTTGGGCTACACGGCGTATTTGCATTTAATGACACGGTCTCGGAGCTCTCTCTCCAGGGACTCGATAATGACAATAATAACCGATTTGATAAATCTTCCGCGCCCCTCAAGAATCAGGGGATTGAAGCACGTGATGAAGTGAAGTATTTGCAGCATTATATCGACGAGTTACGTGATAAGGTTGACCTCACCGTGGCGCTGGTTCATGAAGGCGTACCGGCGCGTCAGTCCAGCATTGGCAATACAGATGTTAGACGTGCGCTGGATAAAGATATTCAAACCGCAAGCAAGGTGAAAGGATTGGATATTCTGATTACCGGGCATGCCCACGTCGGAACGCCAGAACCAATCAAAGTCGGCAACACCTTAATCCTTTCGACTGACAGTGGCGGTATCGATATTGGTAAATTAATCCTTGATGTCAACCCTACAGCTCGTACTCATAAAGTGAAGAGCTTTGAGCTGAAAACGGTTTATGCCGATGAATGGATACCTGATCCAACCACACAAAAAGTTATCAATGGCTGGAATAAAAAACTGGCGGATCTTGTACGCCAACCAGTCGGTGAATCATCGATTGCATTAACTCGTGCCTACGGTGAGTCATCGCAACTTGGCAACCTGTTTACCGATGCAATGCTTGTCGCTGCACCGACTGCACAAATTGCGTTGATAAACTCCGGCAGTTTACGTGCTGATATAAATGCAGGCACGATTACCTTTGGTGACATTACCAGTACATTCCCCTTCAAGAATGAACTTACTGAAATGGATCTCAGCGGTAAGGATCTGCGTAACCTACTGGAACACGGGGCATCGCTTACCAATGGCATCCTGCAAATGTCAAAAGGCGCAGAAATGCGCTATACCCTGCAGAAACCAGTAGGTCAGCGCATTGTATCTTTTAAAATTAATGGTGAAGAGATCGTTGATACGAATATTTACCATGTTGCGACTACGACTTTCCTTGCACTTGGGGGCGATGGTTTTCTGGCATTCAAAGAAGGGAAAAATGTCCAGGTCCGCGCCGGAAATAACATGTCCAATGTCGTAATCGATTATTTTAAGAAAGGCCACAAGATTACTCCTGCACAGGTAAATGAAATGCGGGTAGAAGTAAGCAAATAACAAAAACTTATAATACCATTCATTCACTGGATGACATTATTTCTCTCTAAATCAACAATATATAAGAGATATATTTATGTATATAAAAAAGCACTGGATAGCTTTATCCATTCTATTAATACCTTGCATTGGAAACGCTCAGGAAATTAAAATTGATGAAAGCTGGTTACATCAAAGCTTGAATGTCATTGGTCGCACAGACTCTCGCTTTGGCCCAAGACTGACTAACGACCTCTACCCTGAATATACTGTAGCAGGAAGAAAAGACTGGTTTGATTTTTATGGTTATGTTGATCTACCGAAATTCTTTGGCGTCGGCAGTCACTATGATGTTGGGATCTGGGATGAGGGCTCACCACTATTTACGGAAATAGAACCTCGGTTTTCCATTGACAAATTGACCGGATTAAATCTTGCGTTCGGCCCATTTAAAGAATGGTTCATTGCAAACAACTATGTCTATGATATGGGTGACAACCAGTCATCCCGGCAAAGTACATGGTATATGGGGCTTGGTACAGATATCGACACGGGTCTACCAATTAAGCTTTCTGCCAATATATACGCCAAGTATCAGTGGCAAAACTATGGTGCCGCTAATGAAAATGAATGGGACGGATATCGATTCAAAATAAAATATAGCATCCCTCTTACAAATTTATTCGGAGGGCGATTGGTATACAATAGTTTTACTAACTTTGATTTTGGCTCCGATCTTGCGGACAAGTCACACAATAATAAACGAACCAGTAATGCTATTGCTTCAAGCCATATCCTTTCCCTTCTATATGAACACTGGAAATTTGCATTTACACTACGTTATTTTCACAACGGTGGACAATGGAATGCGGGAGAGAAGGTTAACTTCGGAGATGGTCCATTTGAATTAAAAAATACAGGATGGGGAACCTATACTACTATTGGTTATCAATTTTAAATTAGGTGACATTTTAGATATTGTTACTTAATGTCATTTTGTAATTGTCATTAATAACTTCACCATTCACTCTGTTACTTCATCGCTCAACACAAAAGCCCCCTTATTACCGGGGGCACTGACCAAAGGCAAAATGACAATCAATCACCACTTCCCCAGGAAGAGGTTTAGGGGTGACAACAAAAGCTGGCAACTGCCAGCTTTTGTTCAATAATCACTACAACAACTGCGCCAGTCGGTTAATATCCGACTGAATCGCCCCGGCGGTGACGTCGCGCCCTGCACCTGGCCCGCGGATCACCAGCGGGTTGTCGCGATACCAGCGGCTTTCGATGGCAAAGACGTTATCGCATGGCAGTAGTGATGCCAGCGGATGGTCTTCACGCACCGCTTCCACGCCCACACGCGCTTTGCCGTTGGCATCGAAACGCGCCACGTAGCGCAGCACCAGCCCCATTTCGCGGGCCGCTTCCAGTCGTTGCACCATCTGCTCGTTAAGTTCATCGCCATTTTCAAAGAAATGGTCGATGCTGCCGCCTTCGCAATGGGCAGGCACCAGTGATTCAACACGTACCTGGTCCGGTTCAATGTTGTAACCCGCTTCACGCGCCAGAATCACCAGCTTGCGCATCACGTCTTTGCCGGAAAGGTCATCACGCGGGTCAGGTTCGGTTAAGCCCTGCTGCCACGCCTGATCCACCAGTTCGGTAAACGGCACGCTACCGTCGAATTGCAGGAACAGCCAGGAGAGCGTGCCGGAGAAGATCCCACTGATCGACAAAATGGTATCGCCGCTGTCGATCAGATCGCGCACGGTATGGTTGATCGGCAAGCCTGCGCCGACGGTAGCGTTGTACAGCCAGTGACGCCCGGTTTTTTCGAAGGCGTCGTGGATCTGGCGATATTTATTGCTGTCGCTCGCTCCTGCCAGTTTGTTGGCACTGATGACGTGGAAACCGTGGCTGGCGAAATCAAGATACTGGTCAGCGAGCTGCTGGCTGGCGGTAACGTCCAGCACCACTAAATCATCATACGGATGGGCGCGCATCCACAGGAACAGCGACTCTTCATCCTGCTCGACCGCTTCATCGTTGAAGAAGGCTAACGCGCGGCTGGCGTCCAGACCGTCATAGCTCAACAGGCTACGGCGGCTGTCCACCACGCCTGCCAGCACAAATTCAAAGCCGGTACGTGCCGAAAGCGTACTCTGCTCACGGGCGAACAGTTCCAGCCAGCGGGAACCGATATTGCCCTTGCCGAACAACACCAGGCCGATGCGTTTTTCCGCGCGGAAGACGGACTGATGCAGCCCCTGAATCAGGCTTTCGGTCGGGCCGGTGCGCAGTACTGCCACCAGGCTGATGCCATCATCGGACTGCCAGGTAAACTCGACCGGCTGGCCTTTCAGTTGCTGCCAGAAGCGGTGGCAATGCAGCGGGTTACGGGTGACGCCCGCCCCAACCATCGCCACCAGCGCCAGCCCCTGACGCAGGCGCAGTTCGCCAGGTAATCCCGCTTCGTCGAGGATTTTCAGCGCACTGTCGGCCACTTCTGAGGTGTAGCAAAATTGCAGCAACTGGCGATCGTTATGCACGCCAACCGCCAGTGGGCGCACCTGAGCACGTTTCAGGATCTGGTCGATCTCTTTATGCGCCAGTTTGAAATCCTGGCTGGCGGGCACCTGAAACTCAATCAAGCAGACATCATCATGGCTGGTGACAATACGTGCACCAGTACCGGAGGCCAGCACGCGTTCAATGCGCGTGGAACCTTGATCCGGCGTGTAGCTACAGCGCAGTTGCAAGTCGATTTCGCTGCCAGAAACGGGCTGTAAAGTACGGGCATGAAGAACGGGAGCCGCCAGACGCGCCAGTTCGCTGGCTTCATCCAGACGCAGCAACGGCAGCAGGCAGGCATCTTTCACTTTACGCGGGTCGGCGCTATATACCCCGGCGACGTCGCTCCAGATGGTTACGCGAGAAACACCCGCCAGCGCACCGATTTGTGTCGCGGAATAGTCGGAACCGTTACGCCCCAGCAGCACCGTTTCACCGGCGTTGTTACGGCTGATAAACCCGGTCACCACCAGACGTTTGCCCGGATGTTGTACCAGTAGCTGTTGCAGCAACGGGTAAGAAAGTCCTTCATCAACCTGCGGTTGCGCAGCGCGTTCAGCGCGTAAAAACTCGCGGGCATCAAGCCAGGCCGCTGGCAGCCCTTGTTGATTAAGCACCGCAGACATCAGGCGCGCCGACCACACTTCACCGTGGCCCACCACTTCCGCATACACCGCATCGTTAATACCGCTGTCGAGCAACGCCGCCAGGCGCTCAAGATCGCTGACAAAAGCGCTAATGAGGTTATCGGCTTCTTCGGCGGGTAGCAGGCCGCTAATCAGATCGCACTGATAACGACGTAATGTTTGTTGAACCTGATGCGCAGAGAGACGATCGGTCTGGCTTAGTTTCAACCAGTTAATCAACTGGTTAGTGGTGCTACCGGCGGCGGAAACCACCATCATATCGTCAGGCTGAGAGTACTCCGCCATAATGCCCGCGACACGCAAATAACACTTCACATCAGCCAGACTACTGCCACCAAATTTATGCAGTTGACGACCTTTCGCCCCTGCCTGCGCAATCACACTCATTTTTACCCCTTGTTTGCAGCCCGGAAGCCATTTTCCAGGTCGGCAATTAAATCTTCGCCATCTTCAATACCGGTGGAGATACGCAGCAGCGTCTCGGAGATCCCGGCGGCAGCACGCGCTTCTGGCGCCATGCCTGCATGTGTCATGGTTGCGGCGTGAGAGATTAAACTTTCCACTCCCCCTAATGATTCCGCCAGCGTAAACAACGACAGCCCGCCCAGGAAACGACGCAGCGTGTGCTCATCGCCATCCAGTTCAAAACTCAACATTGCGCCAAAGCCTTTTTGCTGGCGCGCGGCAATTTCATGCCCCTGATTTTCCGGCAGCGACGGGTGATACAGTTTTTTCACCAACGGCTGGGTTTGCAGATATTTCACAATCGCCTGCGCGTTGCGCTGGGCCAGCTCCATTCGCGGCACCAGCGTTCGCAACCCGCGCAGCAGCAGATAGCTGTCAAACGCGCCGCCCGTCACGCCAATATTGTTTGCCCACCAGGCAAGTTCAGTGACAACGTCCGGGTCTTTAGCAATCACTACGCCTGCCACCACGTCAGAGTGACCGTTCAGATATTTCGTGCATGAATGCAACACCAGATCGGCACCTAATGCCAGTGGATTTTGTAATGCCGGGCTTAAGAAGGTGTTATCCACCACGCTCACCGCCCCGACTTCCCTTGCCAGATGGCAGATTTTCGCAATATCCACGACGCGTAACAATGGATTACTTGGGCTTTCTACCAGTACCAGTTTGGGGTTTTCTGCCAGCGCTGCCCGTAATGCCTGTTCATCGCTTTGATCAACAAACAACACGCGATAGCAACCGCGTTTCGCCAGGCTGTCGAACAGGCGATAGCTACCGCCGTAGCAGTCGTGCGGCGCAACCAGCAGATCGCCAGGTTTCAAAAAGACGGTCGTTACCAGGTGAATCGCGGACATGCCGGTATTAGTAAGTACTGCACCAGCACCGCCTTCCAGTTCTGCCAGCGCTCGCTGAACCACATCGCGCGTTGGGTTGCCGCGCCGCGAGTAATCATGCGCGCGCGGTTCATTAAATCCGGTAAAGTTATAGGTACTGGAAAGATGGATGGGAGGGACAACGCAACCATACTGTTCGTCGTCATTTAACCCGCTACGCACTGCGATGGTGGCCTGTTTACGCGTCATGTGATGAAGTTCCCTGGGCTTGGTCGGTGAAATGTCAGGCACCAGAGTAAACATTGTGTTAATGGACGTCAATACATCTGGACATCTAAACTTCTTTGCGTATAGATTGAGCAAATCTCAAATAGCCGTTAAAATTATATGCATTATCACGCCGACAGGTGCATTACACGATGTCACGGTAACGCCTGTACGGTAAACTATGCGGGTTTACGGTCAGTACCCATATTAATTGTGTGGTCTGGCCTCAATTTATTGACGAAGAGGATTAAGTATCTCATGGCTGAATGGAGCGGCGAATATATCAGCCCATACGCTGAGCACGGCAAGAAGAGTGAACAAGTCAAAAAAATTACGGTTTCCATTCCTCTTAAGGTGTTAAAAATCCTCACCGATGAACGCACGCGTCGTCAGGTGAACAACCTGCGTCACGCGACCAACAGCGAGCTGCTGTGCGAAGCGTTTCTGCATGCCTTTACCGGGCAACCTTTGCCGGATGATGCCGACCTGCGTAAAGAGCGCAGCGACGAAATTCCGGAGGCGGCAAAAGAGATCATGCGTGAGATGGGGATTAACCCGGAGACGTGGGAATACTAAAGCGGAAAAGAGCGGCGCGGAGTTAACCAGCCGCTTTTTTCATACATGGACGTTTAACGATGAAAATCAGGCTACTGATTCTCAGCCTGCTGGTTTCTGTGCCTGCATTTGCCTGGCAACCACAAACCGGCGACATCATCTTTCAGATCTCTCGCTCATCGCAAAGTAAAGCGATCCAACTGGCGACCCATTCCGATTACAGCCACACCGGTATGCTGGTGATACGCAACAAAAAGCCCTACGTTTTTGAAGCGGCCGGCCCGGTAAAATACACCCCACTCAAGCAGTGGATCGCCCATGGTGAAAAGGGCAAATACGTTGTTCGCCGCGTTGAAGGCGGACTGAGTGTTGAACAACAGCAAAAACTGGCGCAAACGGCAAAACGTTATCTCGGTAAACCGTATGACTCCAGCTTCTCGTGGAGCGACGATCGCCAGTACTGTTCGGAAGTGGTGTGGAAGGTCTACCAGAATGCGCTGGGAATGCGTGTGGGCGAGCAGCAGAAGCTGAAAGAGTTCGATCTTAGTAACCCGCTAGTTCAGGCAAAGATCAAAGAACGCTACGGCAAAAATATTCCGCTTGAGGAAACGGTAGTTTCACCACAAGCCGTTTTCGACGCGCCACAACTCACCACGGTCGCCAAAGAATGGCCGCTGTTTTCCTGGTAATACGACCAAAATTCAGGCACAAAAAAAGCGCCGTGCGGCGCTTTTTTCGGAAATCCGGTCTTATTTGCTGCCCGGGATGTTGAAACGCTTGTTGAAGCGGTCAACACGGCCACCGGTAGCAACATCACGCTGTTTGCCAGTGAAGAACGGGTGGCACTTGCTGCACACGTCGAGGTTCAGGTCATGACCAACGGTGGAGCGGATTTTCATTACGTTACCGCAAGAGCAGCTAGCAGTAATTTCTTCGTATTTCGGGTGAATATCTTTTTTCATGGGAAAACCTCGGTTTAAGGCCGCGTCGCTCTTCCAGCCCTAACGCCAGACACCACGCGATGTTAAAAGTATAGCTTCAATACGATCATTTCGTACGAAGGCGCGAAATCATACAGAAATTAACCAGCGTATGCAAACTGATCCGCACTCTTCTACGGCAATGTGTATACTAACCCACCGAATTTCAAGTCAGGATGATGCTATGCCCGTTGCCCACGTTGCCTTGCCCGTTCCGCTTCCTCGTACCTTTGACTATCTGCTGCCAGAAGGCATGACGGTTAAAGCCGGGAGTCGCGTGCGCGTGCCGTTTGGCAAACAACAGGAGCGCATCGGGGTTGTGGTGTCAGTGAGCGATGTCAGTGAGCTGCCGCTTAACGAGCTGAAAGCGGTAGTTGAAGTGCTGGACGTTGAGCCGGTATTTACTCACTCCATCTGGCGATTACTGCTCTGGGCGGCAGATTACTATCATCATCCGATTGGCGATGTGCTGTTTCATGCCTTGCCGATTTTACTGCGCCAGGGGCGGCCTGCGGCGAACGCGCCGATGTGGTACTGGTTTGCCACTGAACAAGGTCAGGCGGTGGATCTGAACAGCCTGAAACGTTCGCCAAAGCAACAACAGGCGCTGGCAGCGTTACGGCAAGGCAAAATCTGGCGCGACCAGGTTGCCACGCTCGAATTTAATGATGCCGCGTTGCAGGCACTGCGCAAAAAAGGTCTGTGTGATTTAGCAAGTGAAACACCAGAGTTTAGCGACTGGCGAACGAACTATGCCGTTTCTGGTGAGCGGTTGCGGTTGAATACCGAACAGGCCACCGCCGTTGGCGCAATTCATAGCGCGGCAGATACTTTTTCTGCCTGGCTGCTGGCGGGCGTTACCGGTTCCGGTAAAACGGAGGTTTACCTCAGTGTACTGGAAAACGTGCTCGCTCAGGGCAAACAGGCGCTGGTGATGGTGCCGGAAATCGGCCTGACACCGCAAACTATCGCCCGTTTTCGTGAACGTTTTAATGCCCCGGTGGAAGTTCTGCATTCCGGCCTGAACGACAGCGAGCGTCTTTCGGCGTGGTTGAAAGCGAAAAATGGCGAGGCGGCGATTGTCATCGGCACCCGCTCCGCGCTGTTTACGCCGTTTAAAAATCTCGGCGTGATTGTTATTGATGAAGAGCACGACAGCTCCTACAAGCAGCAGGAAGGCTGGCGCTATCATGCCCGCGACCTGGCGGTGTATCGTGCGCATAGCGAGCAAATCCCAATTATTCTTGGCTCTGCAACGCCCGCACTGGAAACGTTATGCAACGTGCAGCAGAAAAAATACCGCCTGCTGCGCCTGACCCGTCGGGCGGGCAATGCGCGCCCGGCAATTCAACATGTGCTGGATTTAAAAGGTCAGAAGGTGCAGGCAGGTCTGGCTCCGGCGTTAATCACCCGTATGCGCCAGCATTTACAGGCCGACAACCAGGTTATCCTCTTTCTTAACCGCCGGGGTTTTGCGCCTGCGCTACTGTGCCACGACTGTGGTTGGATAGCCGAATGCCCACGTTGCGATCACTACTACACGCTGCATCAGGCGCAACAGCATTTGCGCTGCCACCATTGCGACAGTCAGCGTCCGGTGCCGCGCCAGTGCCCTTCTTGCGGTTCCACGCACCTGGTACCCGTGGGGCTGGGCACCGAACAGCTTGAACAGACGCTCGCGCCGTTGTTCCCTGGTGTCCCCATTTCTCGTATCGACCGCGATACCACCAGCCGCAAAGGCGCGCTGGAACAACAACTGGCGGAAGTACATCGCGGTGGCGCGCGGATTTTGATTGGCACGCAAATGCTGGCGAAAGGTCACCACTTTCCGGATGTGACGCTGGTGGCGTTACTGGATGTGGACGGCGCGCTGTTTTCTGCGGATTTTCGCTCGGCAGAGCGTTTTGCCCAGCTTTATACCCAGGTGGCAGGCCGTGCCGGGCGTGCGGGTAAACAGGGTGAAGTAGTTCTGCAAACGCACCATCCTGAACATCCGCTGTTGCAAACGTTGCTCTATAAAGGCTACGACGCCTTTGCCGAACAGGCACTGGCTGAACGACGCATGATGCAACTGCCGCCGTGGACCAACCATGTGATTGTGCGTGCGGAAGATCATAACAATCAGCACGCGCCGCTGTTCCTGCAACAGTTGCGTAATCTGATCCTCGCCAGCCCGCTTGCAGACGACAAACTGTGGGTTCTCGGTCCGGTTCCGGCACTGGCCCCTAAGCGTGGTGGCCGCTGGCGCTGGCAAATTTTGTTGCAGCACCCTTCCCGCGTGCGATTACAGCACATCATCAATGGTACGCTGGCGCTTATTAATACAATACCGGATTCCCGTAAGGTGAAATGGGTGCTGGATGTCGATCCCATCGAGGGCTAATGCGCAAACGATGCGAGGCGGATCGAAAAATTCAATATTCATCACACTTTTCATGAAAATTCTGTAACCGTTTTCACGCGCTATCTGCTAAAAATGTTGCCGATGTGAAGTAAACATGGAAGTAGTACGCCTGCCGTGCCAGGCGAGGAGTGAGTGTGAAAGCGAAGAAGCAGGAAACTGCCGCGACCATGAAAGACGTTGCCCTCAAGGCAAAAGTCTCTACAGCGACCGTCTCCCGAGCATTAATGAATCCCGATAAAGTCTCCCAGGCCACTCGTAATCGGGTTGAAAAAGCGGCCCGGGAAGTGGGTTATTTACCACAGCCTATGGGGCGCAACGTCAAGCGTAATGAATCCCGTACCATTCTGGTGATTGTCCCGGATATCTGCGATCCCTTCTTTAGCGAAATTATTCGCGGTATCGAAGTTACGGCGGCAAATCACGGATATCTGGTGCTGATTGGCGACTGTGCGCATCAAAATCAGCAGGAAAAAACCTTTATCGATTTGATCATCACCAAGCAAATTGATGGCATGTTGTTGCTGGGTTCAAGGCTGCCGTTTGATGCCAGCATTGAGGAACAGCGTAATCTGCCGCCGATGGTGATGGCGAACGAATTTGCACCGGAACTGGAGCTGCCTACCGTTCATATCGACAATCTGACCGCCGCATTTGATGCAGTAAATTATTTATATGAGCAAGGGCATAATCGGATTGGCTGTATAGCCGGTCCCGAAGAGATGCCGCTGTGTCACTACCGCCTGCAAGGCTACGTCCAGGCGCTGCGTCGCTGCGGCATTATGGTTGATCCGCAATACATCGCCCGTGGCGACTTCACCTTCGAAGCTGGAAGCAAAGCAATGCAGCAGCTGCTTGATCTTCCACAACCGCCTACTGCTGTCTTCTGCCATAGCGATGTGATGGCGCTCGGCGCACTTTCTCAGGCAAAACGCCAGGGGCTGAAAGTCCCGGAAGACCTTTCCATAATCGGTTTTGATAACATCGACCTGACGCAATTTTGTGATCCGCCGCTGACAACCATCGCGCAGCCGCGTTACGAAATCGGTCGGGAAGCTATGCTGTTATTGCTTGATCAAATGCAGGGGCAACACGTTGGCAGTGGCTCTCGTTTAATGGACTGCGAACTTATCATCCGGGGATCAACACGCGCGTTACCTTAAAGTAAACCTTTAAGACTGCCGTGACTGGTCAAAGGCCCGCCGCTTAAGTAACATGGCGGGCTGACGAACGAATAAATACAGCGAAACGATAGTGGCACAACGAGATTATGTACGCCGCAGCCAACCGGCACCTTCGCGGCGAAAAAAGAGCACCTCACGGAAAAAGCAACGAAATCTGCCTGCGGTTTCTCCCGCTATGGTCGCTATTGCTGCCGCCGTTCTTGTGACCTTTATCGGTGGTCTGTACTTCATTACGCATCACAAGAAAGAAGAGTCCGAGACGCTGCAAAGCCAGAAAGTGACCGGAAACGGACTACCACCAAAACCAGAAGAACGCTGGCGCTACATCAAAGAGCTGGAAAGTCGCCAGCCGGGTGTGCGTGCGCCTACAGAACCTTCTGCCGGTGGTGAAGTGAAAACGCCGGAGCAACTGACACCAGAACAACGCCAGCTTCTTGAGCAAATGCAGGCTGATATGCGCCAGCAGCCAACGCAGCTGGTTGAAGTTCCGTGGAATGAACAGACGCCGGAACAGCGTCAGCAAACGCTACAGCGCCAGCGTCAGGCGCAGCAATTAGCGGAGCAGCAACGCCTGGTTCAGCAGTCGCGTACGACTGAACAAAGCTGGCAGCAGCAGACGCGTACGTCGCAAGCCGCGCCGGTACAGGCGCAACCGCGCCAGTCTAAACCGGCTTATACTCAGCAGCCGTACCAGGATCTGCTGCAAACCCCTGCGCACACGACCGCGCAGTCGAAGCCGCAGCAAGCTGCGCCGGTTGCTCGTGCCGCTGACGCGCCAAAACCGACGGCGGAGAAAAAAGACGAACGCCGCTGGATGGTGCAGTGCGGTTCGTTCAGAGGCGCGGAACAGGCAGAGACGGTACGTGCTCAGCTGGCGTTCGAAGGCTTTGACTCAAAAATTACCACCAACAATGGCTGGAATCGTGTGGTGATTGGCCCGGTGAAAGGCAAAGAGAACGCAGACAGTACCCTCAATCGCTTGAAGATGGCGGGTCATACAAACTGCATTCGGCTCGCCGCCGGGGGTTGAAACCCTCAAAATCCCCCCCATCTATAATTGCATTATGCCCCGTACTTTTGTACGGGGTTTGTACTCTGTATTCGTAACCAAGGGGTCAGCTCGTGACAACTATAGTAAGCGTACGCCGTAACGGCCATGTGGTCATCGCTGGTGATGGTCAGGCCACGTTGGGCAATACCGTAATGAAAGGCAACGTGAAAAAGGTCCGCCGTCTGTACAACGACAAAGTCATCGCGGGCTTTGCGGGCGGTACTGCGGATGCTTTTACGCTGTTCGAACTGTTTGAACGTAAACTGGAAATGCATCAGGGCCATCTGGTCAAAGCCGCCGTTGAGCTGGCGAAAGACTGGCGTACCGATCGCATGCTGCGCAAACTTGAAGCACTGCTGGCAGTCGCGGATGAAACTGCATCGCTTATCATCACCGGTAACGGTGACGTGGTGCAGCCAGAAAACGATCTTATTGCTATCGGCTCCGGCGGCCCTTACGCCCAGGCTGCGGCGCGCGCGCTGTTAGAAAACACTGAACTTAGCGCCCGTGAAATTGCTGAAAAGGCGTTGGATATTGCAGGCGACATTTGCATCTATACCAACCATTTCCACACCATCGAAGAATTAAGCTACAAAGCGTAAGGATCTCCCATGTCTGAAATGACCCCACGCGAAATCGTCAGCGAACTGGATAAGCACATCATCGGCCAGGACAACGCCAAGCGTTCCGTGGCGATTGCTCTGCGTAACCGCTGGCGTCGCATGCAGCTCAACGAAGAGCTGCGCCATGAAGTGACCCCGAAAAATATCCTGATGATCGGCCCGACCGGTGTCGGTAAAACTGAAATCGCCCGTCGTCTGGCTAAGCTGGCGAATGCGCCGTTCATCAAAGTTGAAGCGACCAAATTCACCGAAGTGGGCTATGTCGGTAAGGAAGTGGATTCTATTATTCGCGATCTGACCGATGCCGCCGTGAAAATGGTACGCGTCCAGGCTATCGAGAAAAACCGTTATCGCGCTGAAGAACTGGCAGAAGAACGTATTCTCGACGTACTGATCCCACCGGCTAAAAACAACTGGGGACAGACCGAACAGCAGCAGGAACCGTCCGCTGCTCGTCAGGCATTCCGCAAAAAACTGCGTGAAGGCCAGCTTGATGACAAAGAAATCGAGATCGATCTTGCCGCAGCACCGATGGGCGTTGAAATTATGGCTCCTCCGGGCATGGAAGAGATGACCAGCCAGCTGCAGTCCATGTTCCAGAACCTGGGCGGTCAGAAGCAAAAAGCGCGTAAGCTGAAAATCAAAGACGCCATGAAGCTGCTGATTGAAGAAGAAGCGGCGAAACTGGTGAACCCGGAAGAGCTGAAGCAAGATGCTATCGACGCTGTTGAGCAGCACGGGATCGTGTTTATCGACGAAATCGACAAAATCTGTAAGCGCGGCGAGTCTTCCGGTCCGGATGTTTCTCGTGAAGGCGTTCAGCGTGACCTGCTGCCGCTGGTAGAAGGTTGCACTGTTTCCACCAAACACGGGATGGTCAAAACTGACCACATTCTGTTTATCGCTTCTGGCGCGTTCCAGATTGCGAAACCATCTGACCTGATCCCGGAACTGCAAGGTCGTCTGCCAATCCGCGTTGAGCTGCAGGCACTGACCACCAGCGACTTCGAGCGTATTCTGACCGAGCCGAATGCCTCTATCACTGTGCAGTACAAAGCACTGATGGCAACTGAAGGCGTAAATATCGAGTTTACCGACTCCGGTATTAAGCGCATCGCGGAAGCGGCATGGCAGGTGAACGAATCTACCGAAAACATCGGTGCTCGTCGTTTACATACCGTTCTGGAGCGTTTAATGGAAGAGATTTCCTACGACGCCAGCGATTTAAGCGGTCAAACTATCACTATTGACGCAGATTATGTGAGCAAACATCTGGATGCGTTGGTGGCAGATGAAGATCTGAGCCGTTTTATCCTATAATCGCGTTCAATCATTTTCATCATTGTTTGATGGGGCTGAAAGGCCCCATTTTTATTGGCGCGTATTATGACTGAACAACAAATTAGCCGAACTCAGGCGTGGCTGGAAAGTTTACGACCTAAAACCCTCCCCCTCGCCTTTGCTGCAATTATCGTCGGGACGGCGCTGGCATGGTGGCAAGGTCACTTCGATCCACTGGTCGCCCTGCTGGCATTGATTACCGCCGGGCTATTACAGATCCTTTCTAACCTCGCCAATGATTACGGCGATGCGGTAAAAGGCAGCGATAAACCTGACCGCATTGGGCCGCTACGCGGCATGCAAAAAGGGGTCATTACCCAGCAAGAGATGAAACGGGCGCTCATTATTACCGTTGTGCTCATCTGTCTTTCCGGGCTGGCACTGGTTGCAGTGGCGTGCCATACGCTGGCCGATTTTGTCGGTTTCCTGATTCTTGGCGGGTTGTCGATCATTGCCGCTATCACCTACACCGTGGGCAATCGTCCTTATGGTTATATCGGTTTGGGTGATATTTCCGTACTGGTTTTCTTTGGCTGGTTGAGCGTCATGGGGAGCTGGTATTTACAGGCTCATACATTGATTCCGGCACTGATCCTTCCGGCAACCGCATGCGGCCTGCTGGCAACGGCAGTACTGAACATTAATAACCTGCGTGATATCAATAGCGACCGCGAAAACGGCAAAAACACGCTGGTGGTGCGCTTAGGCGCAGTAAACGCGCGTCGTTATCATGCCTGCCTGCTGATGGGCTCACTGGTGTGTCTGGCGCTGTTTAATCTCTTTTCGCTGCATAGCCTGTGGGGCTGGCTGTTCCTGCTGGCGGCACCGTTGCTGGTGAAGCAAGCTCGTTATGTGATGCGCGAAATGGACCCGGTGGCGATGCGACCAATGCTGGAACGCACTGTCAAAGGAGCGTTACTGACTAACCTGCTGTTTGTTTTAGGGATATTCCTAAGCCAGTGGGCAGCATAACTGACAAATATCAATTAACAATTGATGATTTTGCCAACAGCCCACATAGCGCGATATACTGAAAATTCTCGCAGCAACTGAATGTTAAGCCTATGAAATACGATACTTCCGAGCTTTGTGACATCTATCAAGAAGATGTTAACGTCGTGGAACCGCTGTTCTCCAACTTTGGCGGACGGGCGTCGTTTGGCGGACAAATAATCACGGTAAAATGTTTCGAGGACAACGGGTTGCTGTACGATCTGCTCGAACAGAATGGCCGTGGTCGTGTTCTTGTCGTCGATGGCGGAGGTTCTGTTCGTCGCGCACTGGTCGATGCTGAACTGGCGCGTCTGGCAGTACAAAATGAATGGGAAGGTCTGGTCATTTACGGCGCGGTGCGTCAGGTAGATGACCTGGAAGAGTTGGATATCGGCATCCAGGCGATGGCGGCAATTCCGGTTGGTGCCGCTGGCGAAGGCATTGGCGAAAGCGATGTCCGCGTCAATTTTGGCGGTGTCACCTTCTTCTCCGGCGACCATCTTTATGCCGACAATACCGGGATTATTCTTTCAGAAGATCCGCTGGATATTGAATGATAAAAAAGGCACCGCAAGGTGCCTTTTTTCTGCGTTACCTGTTGGCCTACACAGTAAAGAAATTACGCGAAAGATGAAGTGTAATCAGACCTCTTCCATGCGACCCAGCAGGGCCTGCAGACGTTCCTGCCAGCCGTTCTGCTGTTCTTTCAGATGGTTGTTCTCACGCTCCAGCTCTTCGCGCTGATGCTGGGCATTTTGAACTTCCTGCGACAGTGAGTTGTTTTTTTCTTTCAGCTCTTCGATTTCCATCTGCAACAGAGTGATGGTATCAATCGCCTGCTGTACTTTTGCTTCCAGTTTCTCAAACACTTCTAATGACATTGTCATACCTCTCCTGAATTGCAAGGCGTTGATGGATAAAAATCCTCGTCCCGATTACCGGTGACGCCTTAATAAATACGAGCGCACTTTAGTTAGCTCCGATTGTATGAAGCCGCGCCATCGCTGTCCAGCGGCACGCCTTGCAGATTACGGTTTGCCACACTTTTCATCCTTCTCCTGGTGACATAATCCACACCAATCGAAAATGTTAATAAATTTGTTGCGCGAATGATCTAACAAACATGCATCATGTACAATCAGATGGAATAAATGGCGCGATAACGCTCATTTTATGACGAAGCACACACATTTTAAGTTCGATATTTCTCGTTTTTGCTCGTTAACGATAAGTTTACAGCATGCCTACAAGCATCGTGGAGGTCCGTGACTTTCACGCATACAACAAACATTAACTCTTCAGGATCCGATTATGAGTCAAACATCAACCTTGAAAGGCCAGTGCATTGCTGAATTCCTCGGTACCGGGTTGTTGATTTTTTTCGGTGTGGGTTGCGTTGCAGCACTAAAAGTCGCTGGTGCGTCTTTTGGTCAGTGGGAAATCAGTGTCATTTGGGGACTGGGGGTGGCAATGGCCATCTACCTGACCGCAGGGGTTTCCGGCGCGCATCTTAATCCCGCTGTTACCATTGCATTGTGGCTGTTTGCCTGTTTCGACAAGCGCAAAGTTATTCCTTTTATCGTTTCACAAGTTGCCGGCGCTTTCTGTGCTGCGGCTTTAGTTTACGGGCTTTACTACAATTTATTTTTCGACTTCGAGCAGACTCATCACATTGTTCGCGGCAGCGTTGAAAGTGTTGATCTGGCTGGCACTTTCTCTACTTACCCTAATCCTCATATCAATTTTGTGCAGGCTTTCGCAGTTGAGATGGTGATTACCGCTATTCTGATGGGGCTGATCCTGGCGTTAACGGACGATGGCAACGGTGTACCACGCGGCCCTTTGGCTCCCTTGCTGATTGGTCTACTGATTGCGGTCATTGGCGCATCTATGGGCCCATTGACGGGCTTTGCCATGAACCCAGCGCGTGACTTCGGTCCGAAAGTCTTTGCCTGGCTGGCGGGCTGGGGCAATGTCGCCTTTACCGGCGGCAGAGACATTCCTTACTTCCTGGTGCCGCTTTTTGGCCCTATCGTTGGCGCGATTGTAGGTGCATTTGCCTATCGCAAACTGATTGGTCGCCATTTGCCTTGCGATATCTGTGTTGTGGAAGAAAAGGAGACCACAACTCCTTCAGAACAAAAAGCTTCGCTGTAATATGACTACGGGACAATTAAACATGACTGAAAAAAAATATATCGTTGCGCTCGACCAGGGCACCACCAGCTCCCGCGCGGTCGTAATGGATCACGATGCCAATATCATTAGCGTGTCGCAGCGCGAATTTGAGCAAATCTACCCAAAACCAGGCTGGGTAGAACACGACCCAATGGAAATCTGGGCCACCCAAAGCTCCACGCTGGTAGAAGTGCTGGCGAAAGCCGATATCAGTTCCGATCAAATTGCAGCTATCGGTATTACGAACCAGCGTGAAACCACTATTGTCTGGGAAAAAGAAACCGGCAAACCTATCTATAACGCCATTGTCTGGCAGTGCCGTCGTACCGCCGAGATCTGCGAACATCTCAAACGCGATGGCATGGAAGAGTACATTCGTAACAACACCGGTCTGGTGATTGACCCGTACTTCTCTGGCACCAAAGTGAAGTGGATCCTCGACCATGTGGAAGGCTCTCGCGAGCGTGCGCGTCGTGGTGAATTGCTGTTTGGTACGGTTGATACGTGGCTTATCTGGAAAATGACTCAGGGCCGTGTCCATGTGACCGATTACACCAACGCCTCTCGTACCATGTTGTTTAACATCCATACTCTGGACTGGGACGACAAAATGCTGGAGGTGCTGGATATTCCACGCGAGATGCTGCCAGAAGTGCGTCGTTCTTCCGAAGTATACGGTCAGACTAACATTGGCGGCAAAGGCGGCACGCGTATTCCAATCTCCGGGATCGCCGGTGACCAGCAGGCGGCGCTGTTTGGTCAGTTGTGCGTGAAAGAAGGAATGGCGAAGAACACCTATGGCACTGGCTGCTTTATGCTGATGAACACTGGCGAGAAAGCGGTGAAATCAGAAAACGGCCTGCTGACCACCATCGCCTGCGGCCCGACTGGCGAAGTGAACTATGCGCTGGAAGGTGCAGTGTTTATGGCGGGCGCGTCCATTCAGTGGCTGCGCGATGAGATGAAGTTGATTAACGACGCCTACGATTCCGAATATTTCGCCACCAAAGTGCAAAACACCAATGGTGTGTATGTGGTTCCGGCCTTTACCGGGCTGGGTGCGCCATACTGGGATCCGTATGCACGCGGGGCGATTTTCGGTCTGACTCGTGGGGTGAACGCTAACCACATTATACGCGCGACGCTGGAGTCTATTGCTTATCAGACGCGTGACGTGCTGGAAGCAATGCAGGCCGACTCTGGTATTCGACTGCACGCCCTGCGCGTGGATGGCGGCGCAGTAGCAAACAATTTCCTGATGCAGTTCCAGTCCGATATTCTCGGTACGCGCGTTGAGCGCCCGGAAGTGCGCGAAGTCACCGCTTTGGGTGCGGCCTATCTTGCTGGTCTGGCGGTTGGCTTCTGGCAGAATCTTGACGAGCTGCAAGAGAAAGCGGTGATTGAACGCGAGTTCCGTCCTGGCATCGAAACCACTGAGCGTAATTACCGTTACGCAGGCTGGAAAAAAGCGGTCAAACGCGCGATGGCATGGGAAGAACACGACGAGTAATAATGATTGCCTGATGCGACGCTTGCGCGTCTTATCAGGCCTACGAGTCGGATACACATCCGGCATCACACAGACTCTGAAACCGTGCGGGGGCAACCCCGCACACATCAATAATCCCGCCCTTCCCCTGTGCTACACTTCGCGCCATTCCTTACTGCTTAGAGTTTGCTATGAGACGAGAACTTGCCATCGAATTTTCCCGCGTCACCGAATCAGCAGCGCTGGCTGGCTACAAATGGTTAGGACGCGGCGATAAAAACACCGCGGACGGCGCGGCGGTAAACGCCATGCGTATTATGCTCAACCAGGTCAACATTGACGGCACCATCGTCATTGGTGAAGGTGAAATCGACGAAGCACCGATGCTCTACATTGGTGAAAAAGTCGGTACTGGTCGCGGCGACGCGGTAGATATTGCTGTTGATCCGATTGAAGGCACGCGCATGACGGCGATGGGCCAGGCTAACGCGCTGGCGGTGCTGGCAGTAGGCGATAAAGGCTGTTTCCTCAACGCGCCAGATATGTATATGGAGAAGCTGATCGTCGGACCGGGAGCCAAAGGCACCATTGATCTGAACCTGCCGCTGGCGGATAACCTGCGCAATGTTGCGGCGGCGCTCGGCAAACCGTTGAGCGAACTGACGGTAACGATTCTGGCAAAACCGCGCCACGATGCCGTTATCGCAGAAATGCAACAACTCGGCGTACGCGTATTTGCTATTCCGGATGGCGACGTTGCGGCCTCAATTCTCACCTGTATGCCGGACAGTGAAGTCGATGTACTGTACGGCATTGGCGGCGCGCCGGAAGGCGTGGTTTCTGCGGCGGTGATCCGCGCATTAGATGGTGACATGAACGGTCGTCTGCTGGCGCGTCATGACGTCAAAGGCGACAACGAAGAGAATCGTCGCATTGGCGAGCAGGAGCTGGCACGCTGCAAAGCGATGGGCATCGAAGCCGGTAAAGTATTGCGTTTGGGCGATATGGCGCGCAGCGACAACGTCATCTTCTCTGCCACCGGTATTACCAAAGGCGATCTGCTGGAAGGTATTAGCCGCAAAGGCAATATCGCCACCACCGAAACGCTGCTGATCCGTGGTAAATCACGCACCATTCGTCGCATTCAGTCCATCCACTATCTGGATCGTAAAGACCCGGAAATGCAGGTGCACATCCTCTGATTGATTTGATCGATTGAGCCTTCCAGTCCTTCGGGACTGGAATTTTTTTGTTCGGAGAACGAAGATAAGGCAAGTCAATCAAAACAGGAGAAAAACATGGCTGATTGGGTAACAGGCAAAGTCACTAAAGTGCAGAACTGGACCGACGCCCTGTTTAGTCTCACCGTTCACGCTCCCGTGCTTCCGTTTACCGCCGGGCAATTCACCAAACTTGGCCTTGAAATTGAAGGCGAACGCGTTCAGCGCGCCTACTCCTATGTTAACTCGCCCGATAATCCGGATCTGGAGTTTTACCTGGTCACCGTCCCCGATGGCAAATTAAGTCCACGACTGGCGGCACTGAAACCGGGCGATGAAGTGCAGGTGGTTAGCGAAGCCGCTGGCTTCTTTGTGCTGGATGAAGTACCAGATTGCGAAACGCTATGGATGCTGGCAACCGGTACAGCGATTGGCCCTTATTTATCGATTCTGCAATTGGGCAAAGATTTAGAACGCTTCAAAAACATGGTGCTGGTTCACGCCGCACGATATGCCGCCGACTTAAGCTATCTACCTCTGATGCAGGAACTGGAAAAACGCTACGAGGGGAAACTGCGCATTCAGACGGTGGTCAGTCGGGAAACGGCTGCGGGTTCGCTCACTGGGCGATTACCGGCGTTAATTGAAAGTGGTGAACTGGAAAGCGCGGTTGGCCTGCCGATGAATAAAGAAACCAGCCATGTGATGCTGTGCGGCAATCCACAGATGGTGCGCGATACACAACAGTTGCTGAAGGAGACCCGGCAGATGACGAAACATTTACGTCGCCGACCGGGCCATATGACAGCGGAGCATTACTGGTAAGCGGTTACTTGTCGATAAACGGCACGATCAAGAGATCCGCACTCAACTTATTGATCATCCCGCGATATGCCGGCATCAAACGGTTGATAAATGAGTGGTGATGACCACAGACAAGGAGGTCGCACTGCTCTTTTTGCATAATTTCCAGCAGTGTTTCCGGCATTTCTCCGCGTTCAATACGCAGTTTTGTCTTCGGCCATTGAATATTTTTCGTCAGTTTATACAGCTTGTTATCCGACTTATTCTTCAACAATTGAAGAATATCTTCTGTTGCAGGGAAGTAGATACCCGGATACAACTCGCTTAAGCCATCATCAATATGAATTAACGTCAGGTGAGCGTCATTATGTCTGGCGAGCTCCAGGGCTTTATTCACCAGTAAGGCATCTTCTTCATTCCCGGAAATTGCCACGCCAATGTGTTTATAAGCCATGTTTAACTCCTTCTGAAGCAACTCCATCAAGCTAACGAACGCAGTGATAACTCAAAAATAATCATCTCGGCCTGGCATGAGAAGGTGAAGGCCGCATCAAGCTCAACTTGCCCTTCCAGATCCTTAATCTTATAGGCCACGCTGGCCCCTTCATCTGCAGAGGATGCAGCGGCGGCAAGCTCTTTCAGTTTGGTCATAAAGGACTCTGCTTCTTCGCGGGTGGCAAAAAAGCGCGAAAACTTACTGGTACAGTTGTCGTTATCAATCACCGTACCGATATCAATCGCACATCCTTTAGTACTGCATTTATCTACGACATCTTTCATAGGGCACCTCTGTATATTCGCCTCTCTGTCGATTACGACTTAAGAATAATGCGCCGTTAAAGGAAGAACAAACAAGTAATGATCTTATGGATTACCATTTTTTTTGATATTGCTTAAGGTGAAGAGTTCAGAAGGATTTTCCGGGCATTGTCACTTGCATCGTGGAAATAACAATCCCGGAAAAAAATAGCGATAAGAGATATATTAAAGGTTAATTACTTGATTTATTGTCGGCTTTATACTTCACATCCTGGGTATCTTTACCATATTTATTTTCGCCTTGTGTGCCAACAAACGCACCAAGATCGATAAGCATCATCACCAGAATCAATGTCGGGACAAAACGCCCCACCGCCCATTGCCAGACACCCGGTAAAATTGCCCAGTTACCCGCCAGCAGCATCCACGCCACAATCATCAGAAATGCCCATGCGCCGGAACGCCCGCGATCATGCAAGCGCTTAACGGTTACTGCCGCTGTTGGCCAAAGCAAGCACACAAGGCAAAACGCCGCGGTCTGAATATCGAGTAAATTTTTACCCGCCAGTGAGAAAAGCACCAGCATGCCTGCGAACCACAGGCCTATCCAAATCCAGAAATCACGGCGTCCAATACGCCCTTTAAATGAGAATAACCATTGCTGTATGGTCATGTAAGTTCCTTGATGGTTGTCTTTTCCAGGATTCTACCCTTTTGACAAGGGCGACAGATATCGTTTTAATCGGAGCCAGTCATAACAAAAGGTACTGTCAATGAAGCCAGGGTGTACGCTGTTTTTTCTCTTATGTTCTGCATTAACCGTTACAACAACGGCGCATGCACAAACACCAGATACGGCAACGACCGCGCCTTATCTGCTGGCTGGAGCCCCTACTTTCGATCTCTCCATCAGCCAGTTTCGAGAAGACTTTAACAGCCAGAATCCCAGCCTGCCACTGAACGAATTTCGTGCCATCGACAGCAGTCCCGACAAAGCCAATCTCACTCGTGCAGCAAGTAAAATTAACGAGAACTTGTATGCTTCTACTGCGCTGGAGCGCGGTACCTTAAAAATCAAAAGCATTCAAATAACCTGGCTACCCATCCAGGGGCCAGAGCAAAAAGCCGCGAAAGCGAAAGCTCAGGCATACATGGCAGCGGTGATCCGCACACTCACCCCATTAATGACCAAAACTCAAAGCCAGAAAAAACTGCAGTCGCTACTAACGGCGGGGAAAAACAAACGTTATTACACCGAGACAGAAGGTGCACTGCGTTATGTTGTCGCGGACAACGGCGAAAAGGGGCTGACCTTCGCTGTTGAACCGATTAAGCTGGCGCTATCTGAATCGCTTGAAGGTTTGAATAAATGACAAAAAGCAAAGCCTTTGTGCCGATGAATCTCTATACTGTTTCACAGACCTGCTGCCCTGCGGGGCGGCCATCTTCCTTTATTCGCTTATAAGCGTGGAGAATTAAAATGCGACATCCTTTAGTGATGGGTAACTGGAAACTGAACGGCAGCCGCCACATGGTTCACGAGCTGGTATCTAACCTGCGTAAAGAGCTGGCAGGTGTTGCTGGCTGTGCGGTTGCGGTTGCAATCGCACCACCGGAAATGTACATCGATATGGCGAAGCGTGAAGCTGAAGGCAGCCACATCATGCTGGGTGCGCAAAACGTGGACCTGAACCTGTCCGGCGCATTCACCGGTGAAACCTCTGCTGCTATGCTGAAAGACATCGGCGCACAGTACATCATCATCGGCCACTCTGAACGTCGTACTTACCACAAAGAATCTGACGAACTGATCGCGAAAAAATTCGCGGTGCTGAAAGAGCAGGGACTGACTCCGGTTCTGTGCATCGGTGAAACCGAAGCGGAAAACGAAGCGGGCAAAACTGAAGAAGTTTGTGCACGTCAGATCGACGCGGTACTGAAAACTCAGGGTGCTGCGGCATTCGAAGGTGCGGTTATCGCTTACGAACCTGTATGGGCAATCGGTACTGGCAAATCTGCAACTCCGGCTCAGGCACAGGCTGTTCACAAATTCATCCGTGACCACATTGCTAAAGTTGACGCTAACATCGCTGAACAAGTGATCATTCAGTACGGCGGCTCTGTAAACGCGTCTAACGCTGCAGAACTGTTTGCTCAGCCAGACATCGACGGCGCGCTGGTTGGCGGTGCTTCTCTGAAAGCTGACGCTTTCGCCGTGATCGTTAAAGCTGCAGAAGCGGCTAAACAGGCTTAAGTCTGACAGGTGCCGGATTTCATATCCGGCACTTACTTTCCTAAACTCCTCGCCTTAACGCAAAATCTCACACTGATGATCCTGGATTTCTTCGGCTGAAGCACGGTTCAGCGTCAGTAGATTTCGTTGTGTCGCCAGCAATACAAATGAGTTATCACTCTGCCGTACCATCGCCAGCCCGTAGCTTCCCATATGTTCCCGCGCCTCAGGCACTTCTTCCGCCAGCATCATAAATGGGCTGCGTTGTACCAGTTCGCTTTCCGTTACCCGACGCGCCAGGTACTCATGCCCACGCAAACCACCTGGCAGTGGCAACCAGCGGCTACTGATGTTCGCCAGATTGTTATCCAGCTGTTCGCGCACATCAGGACGAATACAAGAAATATGAATATGAAAATGGTTTTGCGTACGCCCGGTGCGGGAGTTGATCGCCAGAGATACCGCGCGATCGGGAACAGGCTGGCCGTATTTTTGGCTCATAAAATCACGCGCCTGCCAGGCTAACCAGAAAAAATTAGGCGTTGACGGATCGGTCAACAATGGGCTTTCAGTACCGTTAATACGGTACGTTGGCATCAACAGATATTGCAGTGGGCCATGACGATCTTTTAAAACCACGTATCCGGCGTTGGGTTTGACTTCCGCACATGGCGACGGGTTTTGGTTTTCCTGCTGGTTGGGCAAACATTGCTCAAGAACAATCTTACGTAACGTGTCTGACTCTTCACCGGTTAATTTCCAGTAACCAATACCGGCAGCCACAACGGCGATAACTATCATCACCAAAAAAAGAAGACCCGCTTTTTTCATCTTTTTTTCCCTGTACCTCAAAGAGATGCAAGGGTAACGCAAAATCGTGACAAATAAAAAACCCAGTGGCGAGAAACCACCGGGCTTGATAATTATCCTGGGGAAATCAGCGTTTGCTGATCTGATCGAACGTACCGCCGTTAGCAAAATGCTCTTTTTGCGCTTTCGTCCAGCCGCCGAACTCTTCATCAATGGTGAATAACTTCAATTTTGGAAACGCATTTTCGTACTTTTTCGCTACCTCAGCGTCGCGCGGACGGTAGTAGTTTTTCGCTGCAATTTCCTGACCTTCTGGCGAGTAGAGATATTTCAGGTAGGCTTCCGCCACCTCTTTGGTGTCTTTTTTCTCGACCACTTTATCGACCACCGACACGGTTGGCTCTGCGAGGATAGACTCACTCGGCGTGACGATTTCGAATTTATCTTTCCCCAGTTCATTCGCTGCCAGCAGAGCTTCATTTTCCCAGGCAATCAGTACATCGCCAATTCCGCGCTCGACAAAAGTGTTAGTGGATCCGCGCGCGCCAGAATCCAGAACTTCGACGTTTTTATACAGTGCCCGAACAAAATCCTGTGCTTTTGCCTGATCGTTGTTGTTGTGATGCAGCGCGTAGCCCCAGGCTGCCAGGTAATTCCAGCGCGCGCCACCAGAGCTTTTCGGATTAGGCGTGATCACCGAAACACCCGGTTTAATCAGATCGTTCCAGTCATGGATCTGCTTCGGATTACCCTTACGTACCAGGAAAACAATGGTGGAAGTGTACGGTGCGGAATTATCCGGCAGACGTTTGATCCACTCTTTATCAATCCGCCCGCGTTCCGCAATTGCGTCCACGTCATAGGCCAGAGCCAGCGTGACAACATCAGCTTCAATACCGTTGATTACCGACGTCGCTTGTTTGCCTGAACCACCGTGTGACTGACGAATCACCACGTTATCGCCAGTTTGCTGTTTCCAGTGGGCGCTGAATGCCTTGTTGTACTGTTCGTACAATTCGCGCGTTGGATCATATGAAACGTTAAGAAGCTGAATATCCTTTGCCATAACGCTGGTTGCCGCCAGCAAAAATGTTAACCCTACGCCCCACTTTTTCATCGCCCGACTCTCTTATGTTGTGTTGTGATGAGCAAAGCGTGCCAGAAGGTTGACCAAACATTAAAGAATAAAAAAAGATTGGCTATAACTTGCGAGTATATGTTGGGGGATTAAAAAGGCGGAAGAAATCCGCCTCATATTGCTGACAAAGTGCGCTTTGTCCATGCCGGATGCGGCACAAACGCCTTATCCGGCCTACAAAAGTTTGCAAATTCAATAGATTACAGAATTCATGTAGGCCTGATAAGCGAAGCGCATCAGGCCTTTTTGCTTCTGTCATCGGTTTCAGGCTAAAGGAATCTGCCTTTTTCCGAAATCATTAATACAGTTTTTTCGCGCAGTCCAGCCAGTCGCCTTTGAACGGACGCTTCATGTTTTCGATAGCGTCGATGATGTCGTGGTGAACCAGCTGTTCGTTCTGGATACCTACGCAACGACCACCGTAACCTGCCAGCAGCAGCTCGATAGCGTAAGCGCCCATACGGGAAGCCAGAATACGGTCGTAAGGCACCGGAGAACCACCGCGCTGGATGTGGCCCAGCACAGTTGCGCGGGTTTCACGACCGGTTTCTTTCTCGATGAAATGCGCCAGTTCGTCAACATCACACATATGTTCGGTAATCGCCACGATCGCGTGTTTTTTACCTTTCGCGATACCCGCTTTGATTTCGTTTACCAGGTCTTCACGGCTGAATTCAACTTCCGGAACCACAACGAATTCACAGCCACCGGCAATGGCCGCAGCCAACGTCAGATCGCCACAATAACGGCCCATCACTTCCACCACGGAAATACGCTGGTGAGAAGAAGAGGTGTCACGCAGACGGTCGATCGCTTCTACAACGGTGCTCAGCGCAGTGAAGAAACCGATAGTGTAGTCAGTGCCTTTGATGTCGTTGTCGATAGTGCCCGGCAGGCCGATGCACGGGAAGCCCATTTCGGTCAGACGCATTGCACCCATGTAGGAACCGTCACCGCCGATAACCACCAGCGCGTCGATCCCACGTTTTTTCAGGTTTTCGATAGCCACGGCGCGGATGTTCTCGTCGCGGAATTCCGGGAAACGCGCAGAACCGAGGAACGTACCACCACGGTTGATCATGTCAGAAACGCTGTAACGGTCTAGCTGTACCATACGGTCTTCATACAGACCCAGATAGCCGTCATAAATGCCCATTACTTCCAGACCTTCTGTCAGCGCAGAACGAACAACCCCGCGAATTGCGGCGTTCATGCCTGGCGCATCACCGCCGCTTGTCAACACACCGATTTTCTTAATCATGACTACCTCTGAACTTTGGAATGCAAAATGAAATCTGTTGCCGGAAGTCTTCTTGCACATCGAAATGATCCAACGAATGTGCAAATAGTATAACAATCACTTCCTGCTGAATTGATTCAGGTCAGGCCAAATGGCGGTATTTTATACACAAAATGCGGGTCTGGCTCTCTTTTATACTGATTATGAAAGCATAGACCGTTTACCCTCCCTGGGTACGACGGAACAGGGGTCCTGATGGATAATCACATCCGATCCCGGAAAACGCCGTAAAATAGCCTGCTCTACCTGATCCGCCACCATATGTGCCTGAACCAAAGGCAGAGAGTCTTCCATTTCCAAATGAATCTGAATAAAGCGGGTCGGCCCTGACTGCCGCGTGCGAAGATCGTGAGCGCCGCTAACACCCGGCCAGGAAGTCACGATATCAATAATTTCTTGCCGTTCCTCATCAGGTAATGCGCGATCCAGTAATGACTGTACCGCCTCATATCCCATGCGTAACGCGCTATATAAAATATAGATGCCGATTCCCAATGCAAACAGAGCATCGGCGCGATGCCAGCCGTACCAGGACAACCCCAGCGCCAGCAGAATTGCGCCGTTCATCATAACATCAGACTGGTAATGTAGCATATCAGCCCGCACCGCCTGGCTTTGCGTCCGGCGCACCACCCAACGCTGAAACGAGACAAGGATAATCGTACAAATTAGCGCCACAATTGTCACGATAACCCCGACGCCTGGATCTGTCATCGGTGTTGGAGATACCAGATGTTGAATACCCGTCAAAAACAGGAATAGTGCCGAACCGGAGATAAACATACTTTGCGCCAGCGCCGCGAGGGACTCAGCTTTACCGTGACCAAACGAGTGATTATCGTCGGCAGGTTGCAGGGAATATCGCACCACCAGTAAATTCGTCAACGACGCGCCGATATCCACCAGCGAATCCACCAGCGCGGCGAGAATACTCACCGACCCGGTATACCACCATGCAAAAATTTTAATCAGCAATAGCAGCGAAGCCATCGCCGTCGCAGCAATCGCCGCCCGACTGACCAGCCGTCCATAAGATTGATTCATAAATACTCCCGCTATCAACTGACGGTAGTATAACGGAAGCAAATCATCTGCAATGCATTAAGCAGCAGGCAAATTGAGGATAAAAAAAACCCCCACATCATGTGGGGGAAGACAGGGATGGTGTCACAAAAAAGCACCTAACCTGATGATATAAATGGATTTATGTCAACCACTGTCCACATAGCGTCCACATCGACCATAAATAAGCCCCTCGACTGAGGGGCTATTTTTGTGATCACATCCACATAATTTGCTGCCCTGACGGCAACGGGTGCGGCCCCACGGCGTGGACTTCTCCCGGCTTCACGATGTATCTCTGTACCGACTCATAAGTGATGAACGTGGCGCTGCAATTCACGTTCTGGCACTGGTGATAACGCTCTTTTGTCGTGTCAGTGATATAGCGGCTTGTACGCGCATGTGCGGCATGCTGGCATAAAGGACAATGAAACATCGCGAGCACCTCTTCCGGTTTTGTTAATGGTGCCATTTTATTTAATTTATCCTTATAAAACAAACAGATAAAACAAAACATTAATCATCATCTTCTGTTTCGTACTCCACATCAGAAAGCCTGACCTCAAGCTCTAAGGACGTCGTGAAGCCACTATTATTCAGAAAATGTGTCACCTTAGTGATTGTCCAGTCCTGCTCGTCTATGACGCGCTTAAAGCCTGACACTCTGACCGGTGTTTCCGTGTAAATATCAGCACGACCAGTGGCAAGGCTGATGGAGAACTCCGCAACGCCCCGTTGCAGTTTATCCCACTTCGCCTGAGCGGCGCGCATGGCCTGCGCTTTCGTGGCATATACCGTGGTCAGGGCAAAAACGTTGTCAGCCTCACCAGCCATGTATTCACCTTCGCGCGCTTCCGGTACTTTTGGCGCTTTCTTCTGCGTGACTGGTTTCGCTTTCGGGTGCTCCAGTGCGCGCAGGTGTTTCTCTTTCTTTTTGCGTTTCAGTTTTACCTTCTGCTTTTGTGGCTTCGGGTCTTTGGTGTGTAACCACTTTGCCGTTACGCCGGTATAGGCTCCACGGTCAGCAATCGCAAAATGATGGCGGTCGCCGTCGCTGCGGGTTATGGTGACCTGCGGGTTTTTTTTACCGCTGGCCGTCACCCCCTGCCCCGCTTTGAGAAACAACAGTTTTCCCATTTTTACCGACACCTCACCGCCGTTGCGTTCTGCAAGACGGGTCAGGAATTTCGCATCAGACTCCTGCGACTGGTCGATGTGCGGGATTTTAATTCCGGCCAGTGACGGAGCGACACTGGCTTCCAGCCTGTTACGGGAGGCTATCGCCTCAACAATCGCACCGAGCGTGGTGTCATGCCAGGAGCCTTCACGGCGGGAATTGAGCGTCCCGCGAAAATCTGCACTCCGGGCGCGGATGGTGACCACATCCGGTGCGCCCCGGTGTTCAACCTCATCAACGGTAAATTTCCCTTTGCATACCAGGGCAAAACCTTTCCAGCCGATATACACCGTCAGGACAGCGCCACGAACCGGCAGCCCGACCTGCCCGTCGGCATCGTTCAGTTCAATATCAAGCTGGTCAGCCTCAAAGCCCCGGTTATCCGTCAGGGTCATGCTCATCAGTCGATCGCTGATATTGCCGGTAATATCCCTGCTGTCGAGCATCAGCATGTAATCCGGCGTCAGCGTACTGCCTGCATCAAATGTCAGCGTATCCAGCATTATCCCGCCCCCGTCATACCCGTGAATCTGGTCTCCATACTGCCAGCCTTACCGATGAGCGATTCCGCCTGTTTACCGATATCGCCATAAAGCGCGGCCAGTGATTCATCAACGCGGGTGAGCGACAGCGTAAAATCAATTTTCCGGGGTGTGCCGTCTGCAAAGAAAATACTCCCTGTTTCACTCACCCTGCTGATGACATACATGCCGTAAATCATGCCGGTGCCATCCAGCAACGGCCACGCCCGACCTTCCTCTGCCATCAGTCTGAGCGTGGTCATCGTCAGCTTTCCGCCGGTCAGTTCGGGATAAAGCACACCGGCCAGCGTGATGTTTTCCTCACCCACACCGAGAAACTGAAAGGCATCCCGTTTACCGATACGGGAATTTGACGGCCAGCGATAATCCGATTCACGCTGCATGGTCTGGTGTGGCAGCGTCTGGCGCATAAAAACAAACATACCTAACGCGAGCATCATTTTTCGTCACCTCCTTAACCGTCATGCATCATGCTGGCACGGGCGCGCGCACGTTTATCCCGCTCGTATTTTTCGAGCGCATCCTGTAACTGGCGGTCAAGCTGTGTCCCCGGCGCAGTACCACCCGTCAGGCTGATGTGATATTCGTTTTTACTCTGGTCCACATAAGAGCGGCCAGCCGGTGCCGTGACTGGCTGATAAGCCTGATAGCCTGCATAAGAGCTGGTCGCCGGAATATAACCACCGGTGCCATACGTGGCGGCATGAGTCCTTGCGGCGGTCTGGTCAAGTGTGTCTGACTCTTTGTTGATAACACCGAGTTTTTCCAGTACCCAGTCAATACCGCTGCGCAGTTTGTTGAACGCATTAAGCGGCAGCATCAGCGCGTCAGCCAGTGCCTGCCCGAACATGACGCCCGTGTCACGGCAACGGTTCAGTGTGTCCTGGGTGGCTTTAACCGGGGCAATCAGGTTTTTAAACCACTGCCACGCGGCCTGTAACTTTTCACCCAGCCAGTCAAACAGCGGCTTAAGTGGCGTGAACAGTTCCCCCACCGGCGCAAATGCCGCTTTCAGCCCTTCAACCACACCGCCAAAGAATGCGCTGACAGGCTCCCAGTATTTACGGATAAGTAACGCCCCGGCGACAATAGCGGCCACCACGGCCACAACCGGCCAGCTAATCGCACCGATGGCCGTCATAACGGCACTACCAACCGTCGTGAAGATTGCCCCCATTGCGCCTGCTGCCGCGATAATGGCATTGATGCCGGTGATAACCGGCCAAGCTACAAGGCCAATGGCACCGATGATGCCAGTCAGCACCAGTGCACCGCCGGCAATGATGCCGATGGTTGACGCCAGTGATTTGTTTTTCTGTATCCAGCCGTCGAGTTTTAACACATACTTTGTGGCCGTCTGCGTGAGCTTACGCAGTGCGCCTTCCTGCTGGTCAAACAGGTCAGTCCCCACCGCCTCATAAGCGGACTGAAACTCCTTAAAGTCACCGCCGAGATTGTCCTGCATAATATTTACCAGCTCTGAGGTCTTCCCGTCCGAGGCTTTAAACGCAGCGGTCAGTTTGTCCAGCTTTCCGGTTGAGGCGGCAGTCATCAGCACGGCGGCGGCTGAGCTGGCCTCCTCCCCGAAAATGGTTTTCATGTATTCAGCCTGCTGGGCAGTACCGAGCCGGTTTTTCTCAAAACTGGCCTGCATTTCTTTCAGAATGGTAAATATTGGCCGGGTGTTTCCCTTGCTGTCTGAGGTTTTCACTCCAAGCTCTTTGAGTGCATCCCATGCTTTTCCCGTCGGTGCCTGCAGGCGGCTTAACACGGCACGGCTTCCCGTCCCCGCCATTGAGCCTGTGATTTTTGCATCATGCAGCGCCCCGACCATTGCGGCGGTTTCTTCAATGCTGACACCGGCATTTTTTGCCACAGGTGCGGCATAGGTCAGCGCATCGCTCATGCCGTCAAAATCGGCGGCGGTTTTGTTCATCGTCATGGAGAGAACATCCCCGATATGAGCGACCTTATCGTTTGAAAGCTGAAAGGCGGATTTCATCCCCATCAGCAGGGCGGCGTTTTCTTCCATCGTGCGGCGGTTCGCCAGCGCCATATTCAGCGTGACCGGCGTTGCCGCCTGAATGGCATCAACATCCCCACCCGCTTTCGCGATGATTATCTGTGCACCGGCCGCATCATCCGCCGAGGCGGCGGTATTGTCGCCGAGCTGGCGCGCCTGTTTGCGTAGTGCGGTCATTTCGGCGGAGTCTTTTGCCACACCCAGCACGGCCTGCAATTCTGAGTTTTTCTGCGCAAACTCATAACCGGGCATCAGCAACTTAACTCCGGCCATCGTTCCCGCCGCCGCAATCCCCACACCGGCAGCGCCCACTGAGGCCATATTTCCGGCCAGTTCCTTTCCGGCCTGATAACGCTGTTTTACTGCATTAAGTTTTGCCTGTTGCGCACTGACACGCGCCAGCGCGTCACGCTGCCGGTTAAGCTGTGCGGTGGTTTCACTGATACGGTTTTTCAGTCCCTGCTCATCATGTGCAAGATTGCGGGTATTAATTCCCACAGCGGCCAGTTCCCGCTGCTGGCGCTTAACGGAATCCGTCAGGCGGTTATATTTCGCCTGTAAGTCCTCCGCCGCACGCTTTGCGGATTCCAGCACTTTCGCCTGAGCACGGGTCGGACGTTCAGTGTTTTTAAACTGTGTGGCAAGTGCTTCGGCTTCCTGCCGTGCCTTTTCAAGTGCATGACCAGTCACGGCAAGCTGTGCGCTGGTCTTGCGAAATCCCTCAATACGGGATGCGTGACCGTTCAGCTCGCGCAGTGATTTTTGTGTTTCCCGGATATCCCCCGACAGCGACTTACTCGCTGTACGGATGGATTTAAACGGGCGGGATGCCTGGTCAACAGCCCTGAGCAATACCTGTAATTTTACATTGTTACTCATTCGTGCTTCCGCTTCGCCGGAGCGCCTTTTCGCGCCATGTGATGAGTTCGGTCAGGCTCATGGGATACAGTTCTGATGGCGGCCAGTGAAATATCACTGCCACATCTGCCATCAGGTCATCGACCGACAGATTTTTCGGAAACGTCACTGCACCGAGTTCGGAGACAAAAAACCGACCACCTTACCGGCCAGCGCCACAAGGTCAGGCAGTTCCAGCGCGGCGACCTCCTGCTCGGTCAGCATCGGTGCCGTCATGCGCGGCAGCACCTTAATCAGTGCATCGACTTCGGAGTTTGCGACCGCAGCCAGACTGACACCGCGCAGCGTCCCGGCATTAGGTTTCATCAGCGTGACCTGTTCGATAACCTGCTCACCACGCTTGACCGGATTGTCCAGGGTAATCACATTTTCTTTGTTCATGGTTTTCTCACTTCTGAATCGGGGTTAACCGGTCAGCCAGGCTGACCCGGATGAAAATCACAGGCCGATATTGCGGCGGTGTTGCTCCAGCCGGTCGACGCCGTTCACCTTCTCAATCATGTTGATGGTGTCGATTTCGACCAGCTCCTTACCGTCCATCGTCAACTTGAAATAAGTACAAATCACCGGGAGTTTCGATTCGGTATCCTCTCCCTGTTTACCCTCTCCGGTATCGACTTCTTTCTGACGCCCACGCATGACCACTTCGACGGCCACCGTTTCGCCGGTATCGTCGCGCTGGTAAGAACCAGCAAAACGAATCGGTACGGCATCAGCACTGGTTGCAGCGTAAAGCTCCCAGATAACCGAATCCGGGAATCCACCGAGCGACCACTCCATTGACAGAGCATCATCATCAAGGCCGAGGTCTACCGGTGCGCTGCCGTTCATCCCCGCACCGCGATAGTTTTCGAGCTTACGGGTCAGTTTTGGCAGCGTGACGGACTTTGCAACGCCCTGATAGCTGTAGCCGTTCAGAAAGACGTTCATTAACTTGAGTTTGCGCGGCATTGCCATCGGTCAGGCTCCTTAATTGCTGTTAACCGAAGTGACCAGACTTGCCAGGTATCTGGAAGTAATACGCTGGCGCAGGGTCAGGTTTTCGAGAGGAGGCACCGGGGTATAGTCGTAGTCGATATACAGTTTTCCGGCCTTGAGGGTTTCCGCATCGTTGGATTCTTCGCTGAACCAGCATGTGCCATCCACGATATAACCGTTGTTTTTCAGTTCACGGAATTTGGCATTGATGCCGTCAATGATGTCGCGAATCAGCGTTGCGGTGATGGGCTTATCAATAGCCCACATGTGCGCCTCAGCCATCGTGTCGGCCAGTACCTGCGCGGTGCGTGTGTAGCTTTCAAAGAGGAACAGCGGGTCATCAGAGCAGGTACGGTTACCCCAGAAACGAAAACCGTCGCGGCGAACCAGCGTTGTGACGCCTGCCTCGTTCAGCAGGTCAGCATCAGTGCCTGGCTTCTGCAAATCCCAGAAGACGGATGCACTGATGCCGGTAACACCGTTCACCCCGACGTTGGACAGCGTTTTATGCCAGCCCTGCTCCTGGTCGATTTTAGCGCGCAGACCCAGCGCACGAGCGGTGGCATACGCGGTGGCGGTGGTACTGGTAACCGTATCCCATGCGAGGAAATCCGGCCAGATAACCATCAGCTCACGCTGGCTGAAATTCTGGCGGTAGGCTTTCACCTCGGAAATGGTTTTACAACCCCATGCGCTGATATACCCGAAGGCATTCAGTTCCTGGCATACCGATGCCAGTGCGACGGCGACCTCTTTGGTGTCCAGTCCCGGTACGCCGAGAATGCGCGGTTTAACGCCGGTAACCGACTCAGCCCCCATCAGGGCTTTCAGTCCGGTGTACTGACCGTTTTCGTCGGTGGTGCCGATAATATTGGAAACAGTCTGCGCGAGTTTCGTTTCCTCGTCGTCGCCGGTGCCGTCTTCCACGCGCACAACAACGGTGACCGGTTTTGACTGGTCAGCGATGGCCTGTAACGACGCCGCCAGCGTGCCTTTTTTACCGGCCTTTGCAATTGCGCTCTGCACATTGGTAATCAGCACCGGTTTATTGAGAGGGAAGGTTTCCGCATCCGCATCGCTGGCCGTGCAGACCATGCCGACAATGGCAGTGGATACGGTGGAAATGACGCGGGTGCCGTCGTTAATCTCCAGCACCTGCACGCCATGATGATAGTCACTCATCCGTTTAACTCCGTGGTTAATGGGTGCAACTATTTTCTGTTGTGCAGAGCATGAGACGCTATTTGACCTGGCTGGTCAGTGGATGAAACAACAGATAAAGAAAAGGCGGGCAATCAGCTCGCCTGTCCTGATTTGTACACACTCATTTTCCGACTGACAGTTTACATAGCCCAAACGCTATCAAATCTGACAGCCTGCTTTGAGCGAGTAACTAAATTTGATTTAAATAAATTATAAGGATTCAAATATTATTGGCACAAATTCCTGAGATGCAAACAGTCACACTAAGTGTTAAAACAAGGTTCTGGACTACAGCTAACTCATCAGTTAAGTTTGTTTCCGACCTGTCGTTTCTTCCCTGTCAGGAGTCACTTTTCGTGTTATTTTTTAAGGATGTTTTATGAGTAATGAAACACAATCATTCCTTAGTCAATTGCTAATATCCATAATCTCTATATCTTTAGGGTCATTTCTTTTTGCTGGAATCCTAGAGAGCTACAAAAAAGACCAAGATCTTCAGGAGGAGTTTATAAAGGATTACTTTAGGCCAATGATGAAATTACAAAGTTCTTGTTCATCTTCACATAATGAACTATTTCTAAAGTATGGAGAGTTATCTGCTTCTTATCAGCTCATGTATAATGAAATAGTACATATGGCAATGAGCCCTGATTCAGAATTAGGACAACATTATGAAGTTCTCCCGATGTCTCTTATTAAAACAAATGAAGAGTTAAAAAAAAGAGTTGAAGATCTTGAAATGACGGTAAAAAAATGCAATATCGATTTATTCCTTAAGTACGAAGAGCTTGCATTAGTTACTGGTTCATATCCAGAGTTTAAGAGACTGGCGAAAAAACACACTAACACAATTAACTCCATCTATTCAGAAAGACAAAAAAAAGCAAAGGAAAATGCAAAAAATATAGACCCTGATCAACTAATTCCATTGATGCGGAAATATATTGCCATGGATCCACACACCAATGTAAACAAATCCATGCTTGCCAGTGAAATAGATAACATATCTAAACTAACAACACAGCATAATTTGATAATGGCAGAGTATGAGGAGTTAATTTTCAAAGAAGATAATGATTTATTTATAACTCTTCATGATCTTTATGCAATCAAAATTAGTGAAAAGTATTCAGGTGGATTTATCAGTTGGATATTTTAAAACATGATAACTCATCAGATACAATGCTAACTATGTAGAACGCGTAAATCTGTGAAGGTTACCAATGTGTTAGGTAATGTCCGCTCCTTGCACAGAGCGGACTGTCAGATTAGGCTTTACTCTGTGCTATAGATATGTCAGCTCATACAACTTATTGCGGCATTTCCGGCCATTCAGGATTTGCAGGATCCACACGGCTGACCAGAACACTGTAGCGTTCCCATGCTTCCAGTCGGCTACGCTCCTCATCTGTTGCCATGTTCAGCCTGACAGCGCGCTCCAGTGGCTGAATAACGCTTTCCGCTTCGGAAAGTAACGCGGCCTTTTGTGATTCTGCCTGTTGTTGCTGTTCGTCTGCCGTATAAATCCGCTTAATCACGGCACCATCCTTAAACATCCATTTACCTGAGTCATCAGCACGTCGGTTGGCGGTAATATCAGGAACCTCGACAACGCTAAAACCTTCAGGGTTGAACGTTGAAGCATCTCTGGTGATGCCGACAATTATATTATTCTCGTCGTAAACAATCTTTATCGTGTCTTCCTGAAAATTACTTACTTCCTCATACCAGTTTTTTCCGTCTTCGGACCATAACCAGATAACATCAAAATTCTTTGTTAGCTGATATTGTTCTTTTGTTTTTGGATTACCTGACTTAATGTTTTTTAAATGCTGCATAATTTACACCTGCGCAACGTTATACCATGTGCCATTGATGTATTTTTGTATTGGTCTGAATACTGCGGGGTCATCACCATCGACTTCACCGACAATACCAAGCCCCGTGATTACATGGCCTGATTTTTCATACATCACGCCTTTCTGCATGGTCTGAACAACACGAGTGCCAAGTCTGACATCTCTCACATAGCGGGAATCAAAGTTACCGTAATCCGAAGGATTAACACGCCCCGTAATATTTATGGTTTTATTACTTTGAATGCTTCCGGAGACAAAGCGCATAACATGGACGCTATTAGCATAAACATCCAGATTACCATCACCATTTTGTTTAAAGCCCGTGTCATTATCACCCAAAACAATCGAATTACCGCCAAGAGCACTGGATGTTCCGATGCCCAGTGCACCATTCAATTGACCACCAGATAACGACAGTGCACCGACATCTCCCGCTGTAGGTTTTCGCGTTGTGGTATAAAACTCAGACCAGTCAGCCTCGAATCCGTAACCATCACGAGCAGAACGATAAAAAATACCGCCGTTCTTATAATTAACGCGGAACTGGGCTGCGGGACAACTTCCTTCACCGATATTAAAATGAAGAATTAACGTTGATGCCCCACCAGTAGTTGCGTTATAGGCTCCGCTACTCCAGTTCCATCCAACGGCTTTATCATTCGCAACGGTGTCTCCTGTTTTTCCTGAAGCAAATGCACCAATATTTTTCGGCGTCAGGTTAATATCTGATGTTCCATCAAACGAAACGTTATTAATTTTACGGGCTGTTTTCAGCTTTGTTGCTGTCGCCGCATTGCCGGACAGTTCACCAGAGAGGCCTGCACTGAATGTCTGTTTTGCCTCCCATGTCTGGGCTTCGTCGATAATTGGTAGCCGACGAATATTGAAGCTACGCTCCCCAGGATTGCCATATAAGCGGACTGTAAAAAAACGATAGTTGGTTTTGTTTGAGGTGCTGCGCCATACCTGCATTGAACGGGCGACACCTCCACCTTCACTGGGGCCAACAGTGATATTTATCAGGTTAGTATCAATGACGCCCCATTCCATCCCATCGGGGATATTGGTCATATCGGAGAGTCTGACAGTTATCATGCTGCCCGGCACAAAGTCGTAGGTCTGCCAGTCCAGACTGGATAACCTGTCGGTAACACCGCCGACACCTAATTTAGTGAGTAATGATTTTGAGTTGTAAACTTCCGCCCATTCCCCCCAGTCAGCTTCACCGCTGGCACGAGTTCGTTGAAATGTCCGGTTTTTATAGGCATCCGTTGCAGAAACTGTCGTATATGTCTGGATATACGATTCAATATCACAACGTTTTTTCACTTCAACTATTGAGCCAACAGCAAGATCTTTAGAGTCGGTGACTGGTGCATTTGTGGCCTGTTTCGTGACGCTATAAATACCAGGCTTTAAAAGATCATCAAGATCCCCTGAATAAGTCCATCCCGTGGACTGATACCCAACAGCAATCCAGTCCTCCCATTGTGGATTCTCTGCATCCCATGAGGCAGTCAGTCCGCGAATGTACATAGTCCCACTACGGGTGGTGTAACGTTGCATTCTCCCATACAGACCGCCTTCAAAGACTTCCAGAATACCCTGACCAAAGCTCCCGTCCTCCGGGAAATGACGTTCAAATGAGGCTATTGATGTACTGCTATTGCGCCATATTCCCAGGTGTTCCGCGCCACCTAAAGAATTCAGGTCAATTGACGTGCTTAATGGTCGAGTCCCGCTTGTAATAACTCTCCATGCACTCCATGTTGGACTGGCTGGGTTCCATTCTGCATCAAGCATCCGAATGTAAATATTACCGGTTCGGGTGGTGTAGCGTTGTGTGCAGTGAAAGCGACCAGCATTGAATACTTCCAGAACCCCATTGCCTTTATCTTCAGGGTAACCAGACTCTGGTTTTGCAGTGGATTGTGACGGACATGACCACGTTCCAAGATATTTTTCTTCTGGGCCATAGGAGTCAAGATTGTCAGTGGTTGGAATCATTCCATTGTGTTTCATAAACGTCAGGCTGGTAACGCCAATATTGTCCAGAAAAGCTGATTTATCCTGGATATCTGCACCGTTCTGATTTTTCGCCAGACGTGAATTTGCGTTGTCATTTGCTGCCTTGACCGCTTTTGGCGTTGCCGCCAGCTTTTCACTGGTGCTGTTTGTTGCACTGCTTAACTGAGTAAAACCTTTTTCTGTCAGCGTGGCGTCAGGATGGCGGCGGGACTGCTCATGCTCTGCGATTTTGTCATCGACGTAATCCTGCGTCGCCATCACCGTGCTGGCATCAATACTCAGCTCAACGGACGCCACGTTGCTGAGAATAATAACCATGCGGCAGGTCTGCGCACGTCCGGAGCCTTCAGCCAGTTCTGGCTTATAGCTTTCTGCCATGTTGGATACCGCAATCAGTGTTCCGGCATCGTCATACAGACCAAGCTCACGCATCCAGAAGCCGCCCACTTCGGGCGGTACAACCAGTTCAGCCACGATATAGTTTTTATTCTTGTTATCCACGCTGACTTTATTCAGAGCGTGACGCCAGACCTCATGCACCAGTTTCGTCTGACCGGCATCCGGCACCGGCAATTTGCCATTACCGTCACCCACGGCCATTGCAGACAGGTTTACTTTTTTCCCGCCGGGGACAGTGGCGGCTGCCAGCTTTGCGGCTCCGGCAGTAGTGATAACGGTTTTAAATTTCGTGCTCATTGTTTCTCACTTATCCGGGATAAACAGTAATAACATCACCATCACAGACCACACCGCCTGTATACAGATAGCCGGGAATGTCCTGGATAATGTTCAGACCGATAAGATGGCGACTTGCGGGTTTGGCATCGGCAATCAGCCGTTCCATTTCCAGATACATCTCCTCCGTGATACCGCTTTCCAGCACACCGATATCAAGGCGAAAGGTTCCGGGCGGGTCGTTTGTCTCCCACCATTCCTTTACGTTAATGAGATAGCCGAGCGGCTCCACCACACGCCGGATTGCGCCGACAGTGCCTTTATGACAATGAATGAAATACGCATCGCGGATAACGGCGCGTTTTGTCGCTTCCGGCCACTTTTCATCCCACCTGTCGACCGAAAACGCCCACGCCAGCCACGGCAGCAGATTTGCCGGACAGGTATCCGGGTTCCACAGCTCACGAATACTGACCGGCGTTTTTTCAATTTCCGCACAGGCTTTTGCGGCAGCAACTTCAAGCGGTGATGAGCCGGTCGGCAGCAGTCGCGAATCACTCATCCGAGCCTCCGGTCACGACGCGGTATTCGGTACAGAAAGACGCCTGCGTACTGTTGAGCACGATGTCAGCCAGTGGTGCAGTCAGTTCGACACGCTGCACGCCTTCCACATGCAAAGCGGCATAAATGGCAGACAGACGGATGTCGCGCCCCAGCCGGTGCTGTGCCGTGATATACGCTTCCAGTTTTTTTACTGCGGCCGCGCGGATGGGTTCGCTTTCGGGACCAGGGTAAAGGTAAAGCGTGGCGTTTATCTGGTATTCAACGATGGCGGCAGACTGCACGGTCACGCGGTCGGCCACCGGCCTGACATCCTCGCCATTAAGGGCGTTACGTACCACAGCCAGCAGGTCTTCGGATGCCACACCGTTATTCTCACGTGACAGCACAGAGATGGTGACGCAGGCCGGAGACGGACTGGTGACAGAGATATCCGCGACACGCCCGTCGGCACTGCGGCCATGATACTGATAGGCACCCACCGACCCGGCGACGCTTAAACCTTCAAACGCCTGCTGAATACGCAGACGATAATCGGTGTCAGATTCCATCACTGCCGGTGTCGGCGGGATGGTCGAATCATCTGCCGGGGTGATAATCAGGCGCGTGGTGTTGTAATTGGCACCAATCACATCAAGGTCATTACCGGCTGCACAGGCCAGCATCACCGCCCGTGCAGCCTCATTCACACGCTGACGCCAGATAAGCTCACGATAAGCATTTTCCTCCAGCAGTTTGACGAGAGGCTCAGATTCCAGCGTCAGGGTACGGGCGACCGCCTCCTGCTGGTCTTCCGGGTAAAGGGAAATCAGTGTCGCCTTGCGTTCGGCGAGAATGGTTTCAAAGTCCAGCTCCTCGACCACATCCGGTGCGGGTAGCTGGTTCAGGTCGATAATCGGCATGGTTTCAACTCACAGGGATGGTTAACGAAAGTGGCTGGCCGGTGTCGTTGTGCTGGCCGGTTAACGTGACCGTCATTCGCCCGTCAAAACTGCGCGCCGTGGTGACAGATGACAGCGTGACGCGGGGTTCCCATTTCAGCACCGCCATGTAACATGCGACCTTAATCTGCAACTCAAGCGCCGGGGTCTGCGGCTGGTCAATCATTGACGCCAGCAACGAGCCGTAATCACGACGCATCACCCGTGAGCCGACCGGTGTGCGCAGGATATCGCCGATACTCTGGCTGATATGCTCAAGGTCAGTGACAGTCAGGCCATCACTGCGATTCATTCCGAGATAACGCGCTGTCATAGAGGACTCCCGGTTGTGCCGCCGCTGTCGCCTGGGTGTTTGTGGGTATGCAGTACCTTACCGTTTGATGAGAGTTCACCGCCGGTGTGTTCAATGTTGCCGCGCATCGTCCCGCCCTTCTGCACTTCCAGCGTGCCGGTAATCAGCCTGTTGGTGCAGACCACCTCCGGTGTGTCCAGGGTGACGCGGGTTGATGCTTTCACCATAACCACCGGCACCGTGGCAGTAACAGAATCAGAAGCCGTCACGCTGGCCGTTTTAATTCCGCTTACCGTGAGTGCACTGGTTTCGGGTTCATACTCAATCACCGCCCCGTCAGGGAAACGGATATGCAGGGCATCCGCCGACGCAGACGGCGCGGGGTTATCGCCGGAATAAATCCCCGGCAGAACGAACGCCGTGTCGAGTTCACCGCCCACGGCCAGAATCAGCACCTGCTCCCCCACGGAAGGTGCCCACCATGTGCGCGAACGACCGGCACGATGGGTCAGCCACTGAAGCCAGTCAGTGCACATGCCGCCGGTCTGCACTCGGCAGCGACCGGCGTTAAGGTCGGTTTCGACGATAATGCCGGGGCGTATCATGTTGCGCAGTGCGCGCGCGAGTTCCTGGATATTTGCGAGAGTGTTCATAACGGGAAGGATGCCGCCGGGTCATACCGGCGGCAATGTGACGATGAGGTGTCGGGAATGGCACAACTAACGGTCGAGGTGAGCCAGGATAATCTCTTCAATCATCTGTACATCCTCACCGGTGAAGCCGAGCAGAGGGCGCGCCGGATAATCAATTTTCTTACCGTCTTTCCGGGTTTCTTCCGACAGACCGAACTGATGCACACTGGCGATTTTCGGCGACTTCCCGCCGTAAAATTCCATTGATGCCTGTTCCGGGCTGGCGCGGATATGCAAAAAACGACTGGTGATAAGTTTCGCAAACATTTTTCGCTTAACACGACCGGTCTTTTTTCTGGCGCTCTGCTGCTGGCGTGGCGCGTAGGGTGTGCCGTCCGGGGCTTTCTGTGCCATCACCCGACGCTGCTGACTCTGCCGCAGACGCTTCGCCAGCTCTGCACTCAGCCGCCGACGCCCTGACGGTGACAGCGACTCAATCAGTCCGGTCAGCCGGTCTTCAAAACGCTTAAACTCATTCATCCCACTTGCTCACCAGTTCGCCATTGATATAAAGCTCCATCGGGCGGGTGACCGGCTCCGGCGGCGGGGGTTCCGGGATATTCTTCACATGCAGTGCGCCGTCCACCTCACTGACCAGCGTTCGCTCGGTCAGCATCAGGCTGATGCTGATATCAAAGCTGCTGTCATTGTTGATGTCCGCATAAAACGTGAAGCCCTTTTTCTGGCCTGCGTCGGTGGTCATGATGTCGGGCTGATTTTCCCGCAGCCACGCCAGCACCGGCACAATGAGCAGGTCAAAATCACCGGTAAAGTCGGTCACAATCACATTGAGCGTGTAACGCTTTTCGAATGACAGCGACGTCGCCAGTGTGGAGGCAATACTCCCGTTATCCACGAATATCCGCAGCATATCGGGGTTAGTTTTCAGCACCGTGACGGCATCAGTCAGCGCCCTGCGCAGGCTGTCGGGTTTGAGCATCGTTTTCGTCCTGACAGTGTTTAATCATTTTTACCTGGCTGGCACAGCGTGCCAGCGCGTTCTCAAGCAGCCGGATATCGGCACTTAAATCGCCGTTCTTCTGCGGGTCACTGCCCGGCATCGGGCAAAGACTCACTTTCGGGCAGGCGTTGTGGACAATCACTGGCGTCTGCGCAGGCCGGGCGCTGGTGCAACCGGCGCACAGCATCAGGCAGGTCAGCACCGTACCAGCGGCGAAAATCTTCGTTTTCATTGAGTAATCTCGTGATGGTTTTCTCGCGCTGAGCTTCACGCTTCGCGGCGTTTTCCAGTTCCTGACGCAGTGCCACCTGCGCCAGCTCGTTTTTGTCTGCCCTGGTGAGGGCAACATGAAGCTGATTTTTCAGCATGGTGATGGTCGTCTGCTGTTCACTGGCGACGTTATTCGCCCTGTCCAGCGAGGCGCGCAGGCTGGCATTTTTGTGTTTCACCAGAAACAGACCGGACACCGCCAGCGATAACAACACGACCAGCACAATCATCAGCTTTGACATGGTTCCCGCTCCTCAAGACGCTGACGGCAGGCCGTACATATCAGCCGGAAGAACAGCGACGCCACGAGATAAATCAGCGCGGTAAAAATCCACCCGGCAGCGACCAGCGAGATAAACGTCGCCACCATCACCATCAGAGCCGCCGCCCGTCTGCGCCACGGCACCGGCTGCAAAAACAGCGACGTGACAATCTTCACGGCCAGCGATTCCGGCGGCAGCTCCCGCCCGTAGCGTTCCAGCACATACTCAGTGGCATACACGCCGACACCACCGGCAACCACACAGATAACCATCGCCAGAATCGCCCAGGTGGCGACAAAACTGACGGCCACGCTCTGCGGGTAAATCAGGGACAGTGCCGGCATCAGCGCCAGCGACACGTTCAGCATCAGTGAAAGGGATAATTTCTTCATGGTGTTTACTCCGTTTAAGCCGGTACGCCGCCAGCGGTACGCCAGACGGTGACCAGTTTTTCCAGTGAATGCTCACGCTGACCGTAACCGGCACCCGGCAGGGACGCCCAGATATTGCGACAGCGTGAAATGGCGCGCTCAATGCGTCCCGCCCGGATGTCATCCAGCGCACCGCGTTCGCGGATCAACTGAATGGCGAGCCTGTCCTGTGACAACGGACTGAAATCCGGCAGGGCAAGCTGTTTGCGGTAATGCGGCCAGAACAGGTAAAGCTGCTGATAGCGACCGGAGGCCGTGGATTTTTCACCGCGACGGTTAAACACCTTCGCCGGTCGGCCATGCGCGAACGGGTGGTCACTGTAGTCGGTGAAAATTTCCGGCTTCCCGTCCAGTCCGGTGACTATCACGTCATAGCCCCGGTTTTTCGTCAGCGGATGATTCGCCGTCCCTTCGGACACTGCCAGCATGTCGAGAAAGGCGGCGATATTCTGATGCGTGTTAATTACCGGCATTACGGTTTCCCCCTGCCCTTAAAGCGGCGCTGAATGGCAATCTCAATCACCTGATAACCGGCGATACCCAGCATGGAGCCGATGCCGCACACCGCAGGCAGTGACAGGTCAGGAAACTGCACCAGAACAACACCGGCAACCATCGAGACAAAACCACCGAGCAACATGCGCCCGATAAACAGACGCGGGGTGATGGGTTCACCACCGGCAAGCACCTTGCCGACAACAATCAGCACCCCAATCATGAAAAGCGACAGGACGCTTTTTTCTTCTGCTGTCATGCGTTACTCCCACAGATTGACAGTTTCAGCCACGGGCGCGGTCTGAACATCGGGCAGTTCGACGGCGGTGCCGTGTGGCAGCACCACACCCAGTTCAGCCAGTCCCGGATTTGCGGCGAGCACGGTCTCAACCACGCCCTCAGTGCGCCCGTAATACCGGACACAAATGGCGTCGAGCGTGTCGCCCTGTAGCGCAAAGGTCTTCATCAGATTTGACTCACGATGCAGCGCGGCTTGTCCTGGATGCGCGCCACCGCCCAGCGCATATCCCGCCACAGCTCATCAATGGTGCTGTCAATGCTGTCAGCCTTCTTGTCGCCTTTCGCACTGGCATCCACGCCGCGATAACGCTCATAAAGCGATGCGGTCGCCATCGCACACACGGCGCGCTCGTAGTAAAAAACTTTGATGCTTTCACCGTCGATGTCGTCCGCCGGAACGTCCGCCAGACACGTAAAACCGGCGGCAATTTTCTGTTCGCGGTATTCGTACAGCTCCGCATTCGTCTCCGCCATGCCTGACTTGATGGCCTCACGCAGACGGGCGGGGGCGACGGTCTGCTCAAGGCGCATACGTTCCCGGACGCGCTTCGGGTCGATATCGGGAAAAAAGAACGTGTTTTTAATCACCGGCTCGTCGCCTGCCGGTTGCGGGATGACCACCGTCCCCTCACCGGACACGGGAGCCTCCTTTCGCGGAATAATCAGCGTCATCATGACTACCTCTGAAAAGTCGGGCGGTGGACGCCGGTGCAGTGTCAGGTGATTCACCCTCACTGACCGGCGTGCCGCCCTGGCGCGGGGCGCATTCGGTTGTTAACTGGCTTTCTTTTTCGGGCGTCCACGTTTTGCCGGTGTCACGCTCCGGGTCTTACGCGGGGCGCGGGTGACCGCTTTTGGCTGCGGCTCCGGCTTCGGTTTCAGCTCCCGCTCCAGTCGTTCAATCTCTTTTTTGACGCCTGCCTGACAGTCGAGCTGTGTCGCACGTTGCAGGTGCGCCAGCGCCCCTGCGGCATCACCAGCGTCACGCAGAAACAGACCGGTGATTTTGTGCAGCTTTGCGCGCACTTCATCAGGCATGTCAGCCGTGGCGGTCAGTTCAAGGGTGTCCGTCAGCAGGCGGGGATTCACAGACTCACCGGCAGCGTGAGCGCGCATGGCCGCAAGCGCCACCTCCTCGGTGAACATGTACGGCGGGGTGCGGCGGTGTTTACCCGGCATGGTCAGACCGTACTTCAGGGCATAACGGGCAATCTCCAGCGCACCGGCAATATCGCCGGTATCCAGACGCCACAGCATGACCGTCATCAGAATGTCATCCTGTGCACCTTTGCCCTGCTCCAGCACGCCGTTCACCCACGGCAACCAGAACGGCAGCAGTTCGCGTTTTTTCGCGGCCTTAAGCTCTTTTGAATAAATCGCTTTCAGTGTGCGCTGGTCTGCGGCGAGCTTAACCAGCATCTGCTCATAGACAGTTGCATGTCGCAGCGGGGCGGCTTCCCGCTGCGCGGTCATCGCTGCCGAGACCCGCATCATGTGGCGCTGTGCGGGACTCGTCATCGGTTACGCTCCCGGCTCTTCGGTCGCCTTAGCCGGTGTGGAGAAATCACCGACCTTAATTTTTTCCACCAGACAACCGGCGGCGTAGTCTTCCACCACGTAATCAATGTTCATTGACTCGTAGTTCTCCACGCGGTCGAGTTTCGGGTTTTCCTCAATCACGCGGCGATGGCTGTCATCCATGTAGTAGATGGACAGGTTTTCCAGCTTCGTGATGAGCATCGCATCCGCCGGGAAGTACGGGACGCGTACCGCCGGCAGGTTACCGATGCGTTTCTGGCTGATGATGACGTCAGCGGCCAGCATTTCGCTGTTGTCCTGCTCCTTGTTGACGATGGGGAAATATTTGTCCGCCAGCAGCTGACGCCCCACAATCACCACAAGGTCAGGGTCTTCCTGATACCACGGCTCAATCAGGTTGTTGGTCGCATCCATCACCAGTGCATCGAGGCTGGCATAATCACCGCCCTTACCCACGCGGATGACCTCAGAGGTGGTGTGCCCTTCCTCGTCAGTGACCTTGCTCATCACGCGCGCCGGGGCTTCATTGCGGTATTTCTGCAGCCAGCCGACCGCCACATCCTGCAGCATCGGATTGCTGCTGCGGTCAGAGGTTTCGGCACGCTTCACGCCGTTAAAACCGGCCATGATGAAATCAAGGGACTGGCGTTTGATAATGGCGTTACGGACACGGAGCTGGAAATCCTGATAACGCGCCCACAGGTCAAGCGTTTTGTAGCGGATATAAAAATCGAAGTTAATCTGGTCGCATTCGTACTTGTTTGACGCCAGCTTCGAGAAGTCCTTCGGCTGACGCTCGGTGCCACCGGCGGTGTCGGTGGTGCTGGCGATGGAGCCGGTGACACCGATGCCAATTTTTTCCCCTTTCATTTCGCTGACCGGCACAATGTTGATGCGGGTCAGGAAATCAGAGGACTCCTGCATGGTGTTCATCAGGGTCTGGGTGACCGACGGTTCAACGGTGAATTTTTTCGACACATCACCGGCGTCGATGCCGTTCAGTTCGGCAACACGGGACAGGTAGGCATTAAATTTAAAGCGGGTTTCCTGGCGCATAGTTTTTCCTGAAATTAAGGGTTAATCGTGAAGGTTTTTCCGGACTGACTGACGCCGGTCAGCAGTTCGTCATCAGGGCGTCACCGCCACCGCCGGTGGCCTTGCTGCGGCGCTGCTGGGTCAGACTTTCGGTGTGGTCGAGGCTGTTTTTCAGGCGGGTGAATGCCTGGCTGGTTTCATCCGCCCTGTCAGTCACCTCCTGCTTAAGTGCGGAAAAGGCGGTTTCCATCTCAGCGAGGCGCTGCTCAGTGGCGCTCAGTTTTTCCTGCACATGTTCAGCAACAGCGGTCACCGCTTCATGCACGTCATTCAGACGGGCGTCATCGCTGGCCTGTTTGCGGCCAAAAATGGATTTCACCTTTTCGGTCAGGGCGGTGAACACGGTTTCAGGCAGGTCTTCAAATTCCAGCTCAACGGGCGTTGCCACTGAAATCAGGTTTTCAGGGCTTAATTTGAAGCGGTTCAGGGGGTTGTGTTTTGCCGTGCGGCAGAATTCCAGGTATTCCGTGCCGAGGCTTGCCGGGTCATCGGTGACGGCCAGCCCCACCAGATAACATTTGCCGGTGTTGGCAAAGTTCGGCTGAATTTCCATTGAGGTGTAGACCTTCTGCGCGGCCTTGTTCATCGCGATAAGGTCATCGGTCGGGGTGATTTTCGCAAACAGCGCCCATTTGCCTTTCAGCGCCGAATCATCGTCAATCTTTTCGGCCTTCAGTTCGGCCACATCGCCATAACGCTTAAAAATACCGTCAGGCAGGATGCCGCGCAGATGTTCCAGGTTAATGCGGCAACCATAGACACGCGGGTCAAAGGTTTCGGCCATTTCCTGAATATCCTGCGCACTGATGACACGCCCGTCACAGGTGTCACCCTCAACGCCGATACGAAAGAATTTTGAGACTTTTTTTGCCATTGTCAGGAGTCCTGAATAGTGATTAGAGGAGTCACATGTCGGCATCAGTTTCCCGACGATGCGCATCCTCCGCCATCAGTCCCGGATGGCTTATCACTGACACAACAGCACCTTAGCGAATCGCGGGGCGCGACTCAGTAGCCTTGCCGTGTATTCATCACGGCGAGGTATTCATGACCATCACCACAGACACCACTCTTTTACACGACCCGCGTCGTCAGGCGGCGCTGCTGTACTGGCAGGGGTTTTCCGTGCCGCAGATTGCCGCCATGTTGCAGATGAAACGCCCGACGGTGCAGAGCTGGAAACAGCGCGACGGCTGGGACAGCGTTGCCCCCATCAGCCGTGTCGAAATGAGTCTGGAAGCGCGGCTGACCCAGCTCATCATCAAACCGCAGAAAACCGGCGGTGACTTCAAGGAAATTGACCTGCTGGGACGCCAGATTGAACGACTGGCACGGGTCAACCGCTACAGTCAGACCGGCAACGAGGCAGACCTTAATCCGAACGTCGCTAACCGCAACAAAGGCGGGCGTCGCAAACCGAAAAAGAATTTTTTCAGTGACGAGGCCATCGAAAAGCTGGAGCAGATTTTCTTTGAGCAGTCTTTCGAATATCAGTTGCACTGGTATCGCGCCGGGCTTGAGCACCGCATCCGAGATATCCTGAAATCCCGCCAGATTGGCGCGACGTTTTATTTTTCCCGCGAGGCGCTGCTGCGTGCCCTGAAAACCGGTCATAACCAGATTTTTCTGTCGGCCAGTAAAACGCAGGCGTATGTGTTCCGCGAATACATCATCGCCTTTGCCCGTCTGGTTGACGTTGACCTGACCGGTGACCCGATTGTCCTGGGCAATAACGGCGCAAAACTGATTTTTCTCGGCACCAACTCCAACACCGCACAGAGCCATAACGGCGACCTGTACGTCGACGAGATTTTCTGGATCCCGAATTTTCAGGTACTGCGTAAGGTGGCATCAGGTATGGCCTCACAGAGCCACCTGTGCTCGACCTATTTCTCCACCCCGTCCACGCTGGCGCACGACGCCTACCCGTTCTGGTCGGGTGAACTGTTCAACCGGGGACGCGCCAGCGCCGCCGAACGCGTGGAAATCGACGTCAGTCATAACGCCCTTGCCGGAGGTCTTCTCTGTGCGGACGGCCAGTGGCGGCAGATTGTCACCATTGAGGACGCCCTGAAAGGCGGCTGCACGCTGTTCGACATTGAGCAGCTCAAACGCGAAAACAGCGCCGACGATTTTAAAAACCTGTTCATGTGTGAATTTGTTGACGACAAGGCATCGGTGTTCCCGTTCGAGGAGCTGCAACGCTGCATGGTCGACACGCTGGAAGAATGGGAAGACTATGCACCCTTTGCCGCCAATCCGTTCGGCTCCCGCCCGGTATGGATTGGTTACGACCCGTCACACCGTGGCGACAGTGCCGGATGCGTGGTACTGGCACCGCCGGTGGTGGCCGGTGGCAAATTCAGAATACTTGAGCGTCACCAGTGGAAAGGCATGGACTTTGCCACCCAGGCTGAATCCATCCGCAAACTCACCGAAAAATATAACGTCGAATACATCGGTATTGATGCCACCGGCCTCGGTGTCGGCGTGTTCCAGCTCGTGCGCTCGTTCTATCCTGCCGCGCGCGATATCCGCTACACACCGGAAATGAAAACCGCAATGGTGCTCAAGGCAAAAGACGTTATCCGCCGTGGCTGTCTGGAATATGACGTCAGCGCCACCGACATCACCAGCTCGTTTATGGCTATCCGCAAGACCATGACCAGCAGCGGACGCAGCGCCACCTATGAGGCCAGCCGCAGCGAGGAAGCCAGCCACGCCGACCTCGCCTGGGCGACCATGCACGCCCTGTTAAATGAGCCACTCACCGCCGGTATCAGCACCCCGCTGACATCCACCATTCTGGAGTTTTACTGATGAGCAAGAAAAAAGGGAAAACACCGCAACCTGCGGCAAAAACAATGACCGCCAGCGCCCCGAAAATGGAGGCATTCACCTTTGGCGAGCCGGTGCCGGTACTCGACCGCCGTGACATTCTGGATTACGTCGAATGCATCAGTAACGGCAGATGGTATGAGCCGCCGGTCAGCTTTACCGGTCTGGCAAAAAGTCTGCGTGCTGCCGTGCATCACAGCTCACCGATTTACGTCAAACGTAATATTCTGGCTTCAACGTTTATCCCGCACCCGTGGCTTTCCCAGCAGGATTTCAGCCGCTTTGTGCTGGATTTTCTGGTGTTCGGTAATGCGTTTCTGGAAAAGCGCTACAGCACCACCGGTAAGGTCATCAGACTGGAAACCTCACCGGCGAAATATACCCGTCGTGGCGTGGAAGAGGATGTTTACTGGTGGGTGCCGTCCTTCAACGAGCCGACAGCCTTCGCGCCCGGCTCCGTGTTTCATCTGCTGGAGCCGGATATTAATCAGGAGCTGTACGGCCTGCCGGAATATCTCAGCGCCCTTAACTCTGCCTGGCTGAATGAGTCGGCCACGCTGTTCCGCCGCAAGTATTACGAAAACGGCGCTCATGCCGGATATATCATGTACGTCACTGATGCCGTGCAGGATCGCAACGATATCGAAATGCTCCGCGAAAACATGGTGAAGTCGAAAGGCCGCAACAACTTTAAAAATCTGTTTCTCTATGCCCCACAGGGGAAAGCCGACGGCATCAAAATTATCCCGCTCAGTGAAGTGGCAACGAAGGACGATTTTTTTAATATCAAAAAAGCCAGCGCCGCTGACCTGCTGGACGCGCACCGCATCCCCTTTCAGTTGATGGGCGGCAAGCCGGAGAACGTCGGGTCACTGGGCGATATTGAGAAAGTGGCAAAGGTCTTTGTCCGCAATGAGCTTATCCCGTTACAGGATAGGATCCGCGAGATAAACGGCTGGATCGGTCAGGAGGTCATCCGCTTTAAAAACTACTCACTGGACACTGACAACGGCTGAACATCGCCGCCTGCGGGCGGCTTTTTTATATCCCGTCATCACGCCCTCACACGCTCACCACCGCACAAAACACCCCGCAGACACACCAATGCCCCGGCGCACAATCTAAACGCCGTCACGACACGCTCAGACGCTGAAAAAATAAAATCCGCACCACCGCCAGCGCGCAGTGCTTTCCCCGCCTCGCCCGCCCGCTTCATGGGTCGGTTTTAATGCAGTTGCATAACATATTATTCATAGCACCACTGTGAGTTTATGGCTTCATTTTAGCGAGTTACTTACGCATGCATTTTAATGCACATAATTGCAGTTCTAGCCTACGTTTAACTCCAGTGTTAATCTTTGCATATCACCATATCTAATGAGATTAGAGTTATGACAGAAAGCCTTGATTACATCGACCTCAATAAACTTGAGCTTGATACAAAAAATCCACGTCTTCCTGAAGGTGTTGAACGTACCCCAGAAGCAATGCTAAATCATATAGCTCTAACAACCTCTATTGAAGACTTGATGAATGCAATCGCAGAAAATGGATTTTTTCCTGGCGAGCCTCTTATTGCGGTTAAAGAGGGAGATAAGTACACCGTTGTGGAAGGCAACCGTCGCTTAACGGCAGTTAAACTTATTCATAACCCATATGAGTGCGACAGACCCAGCTCCCGGATGATAGAAATCGCCGAAAGCGCTAAAGATAAACTAGGTACACTAGAAAAATTACCAGTGATCGTTAGAGATACCAGAGCTGAAATTTTACCTTATTTGGGTTTCAGACATATCACTGGTGTCAAACAATGGGAACCTCTATCGAAGGCTCGTTATATCGAGCAACTTTTTGGTCTCACCTCCCCAAACTCACCGACTAATGATCGATATCATCAGGTTGCTCGTGCAATCGGTAGCAGAAAAGATCATATCAAGAGAAATCTAGATGCTTTAGCCGTTTATAAAGTAATGGAGAGCAATAACTTTTATGATATTGATGGATTAGATGAAGAATCGATCAAGTTTTCAATTTTATCTACAGCCTTAGCTGACGAGAAAATTGGATTGTTTGTTGGCGTTTCAGAAAAAGACGAATATGGTGATATTACATCCAATGATGTAATAATTCACCCACATCATATAAATAGAGAAAATACCAGAGAACTTACAGTATGGCTTTATAAAAAGGATGATTCCGGGAAAACAAAGGTTGGAGAGTCCCGAAATTTACGCCTATTATCTTCTGTTATTGATAACCCCAAGGCTTTAACGTCCTTTAGAAACGGGGCTGACCTTAAGGTTGCGTATCAGTTAACTGAAGACTTAAAACAAGATTTCATGACGTTACTTTATAAAGCTGAATCTGCATTAATTGAAGCGGCTGGAATTGTTGCAACCATTGATTACAATCCTGAAGCATTGGAAGTTGCAAGACGCCTAAGTCAAAATGTCAAACTTATTGGTAATACAATTAAAGCCAAAAAGGTTTCTGACGATGAAGATTTTTAAAATCGGAGACATTCATCCTAGTGTTCCTCATCTTTTTGCAGACCTTGCAGAACTTGCTACGGTTATAAATTATTCTGGTCGTTATGATCTACATAAAAATGACCTCATAACAATAAGAACTCAAAGTAACACAAGTGTGGATGATATTGATCAAGAATATCAAGAAGATGAAAATGAAGGCTGCGATGCTGAACGCAATGACCGTTTAGAAAGACAAGTTGAAGATGTCTGGACGCAACTCGATTTTAGACAAAATTTTCTCAAGGATATTTATCCATTTATTATTAATGGTGACTTTATTTCATTGAAAGAAAACCTCACTGAGATACAAAGAATATATATTTTCTTACTCGCATGCTCGAGGTTACGTTCTTTCACAAAGGCTAGGCAAGGAATAATACAGTTTTGGGCAAAAAATTTTGCTGTCGTAAGTAAATTTTGTGCAACAGCACTACTCCCAGCACACTCAACTGTACGAGTATTTGACGCAAACTCAGATGACAGGCGAAAATATTATGGTACTGATTTAAGAAAAGCCTTGAAAAGGCTAGGAAAAGACTTAGCTGTTCCTTATATTAATGAGCAAGAGTGCGAAAGAGCTGATCCGAGAGGTGATGGTGGTTTTGATATAGTTGCAACTATAGAATTTGAAGATAAATTAAGTAGTAACTTTGCCTTTTTAGGTCAATGTGGAGCCCAAGAAAGAGATTGGCCCAAAAAAACACTTGAAGCCCACTCATTGAAACTACGAACATATTTTCAAGTGCATTTTGACATACCAACTCTAATGTTTACCCCCGTATTCTATCGAAACTCAGATGGTCAATGGGTAGACAATAGCCCTTGCGCTGGAGTATTGATCATTGACAGAGCAAGGATATTACAGCTTTTAAAAAAGACAAACCATTGCCCTAAAATAGTTTCAGAACAATGGTTTCTTGATTTCGAACAAATTATCAATGATCTTAAGGTCGAATAACTAATCCCAAATATCTGGAAGAGATTTAGCAACCGCCTCAAATAAAGGAGGCGGAACAGCATTGCCAACTACTGTATACTTCATATTAATAGAAGCCCGTTCAGTTTCTGGAAAAATTAGGTCTCCAAAACCCTGTAAAATAGCGGCCTCTCGATAACTAAACCTACGAGCTGGTGCATCCGAAGTAAATTGCCACTTATCTGGACCCAATTTTTCTAATGTTGGACTTATTGGATGTAGAGGCATATGTCTAGGATTTGCAACAATTGTTTTAGATATCTGATCCCAATCTTGCCGACGGTTGCGCGATAGATAATACCAATGAAAATCGGCATCATAAAACTCACCAATAGGCCAAACAGGCATATGACCAATAGCATCACGAATTGTTGAATATGGTTTCAAGCCATCACCATGTGTTGGTTTTGGAAATTTGTATGTAATACCATAGTCTTTTCGTATTCCTACGATAAAGATTCTCTTCCTATCTTGTGATACGCCATAGTGGGACGCATTCAGAATTTGCGAGCTTACTGTATAACCTGCTTCTTCGAAAACTTTGAATTGATCCTTTAACAAATGTTCAAAGTTACGCCTTACCATTCCAGAAACATTCTCTACAATGAATGCTTTTGGCTTAATCTTTCTCAAAGCACGAGCAAACTCTAAATATAGAGTATTAATCTTTCTATCTGCCTTCCTTGCTCCACCCTGGCTAAATCCCTGGCAAGGATAGCATCCGATAAGCAATTCGGCAGAAGGGAACGATTGGAGTCCTGAAATATCGCCCAATATGTAATCAGTTTCAGGATGGTTTTCTAAGTAAACGTCCCTTGCATAAGGCAAAATATCGTTTGCCATCAGCACATTGAACCCTGCTCTCAAAACTCCCGCATCAGAACCACCACATCCAGAAAAAAGTGAAACTACAGTTGGCATCGCCCCTCCTAAAAACCGACCGCGTATTATAGCGAAACCACCCCTTGGGAAAAGCTAGATTTCGCCAAGTTTTGATATTCTCATGTTTTAGTAGTTGTGGCCATCTTTAACGAGAGAAAGATGAAATTGAGTTCTCATTAATTTTCAATAGGTTTAATTGTAAACACAGCAGGAATCAAAGCTAACACGTCGCTACGCTCATTGTTCAACCCCGCCATCTCTGAAAACAAGTTTCAGAAATGGCGAGTATACTACATCCTATGCGGTAGTTTCTTAGGCATGTTTGCTGGTCGAAATACCTCAATTTTCTGTCTACTGATATCGTTAAACCGTCTGTAATTATCCCGGACCATTTCGGCACACCCGACCAGCTCATCAGGCGTCAGATTTTCGTTGACCATAATCTGCTGTAGACGGTGAACAATGGCCATCAGCTTGATATTTTTAGTTTTATGCTGAGGTATCTCGCCTGGTATTCTGTGCATTTTCAAAACCACCCTTTTTGCTTTGCACACTCCACCTGTTCATCTGAATAGCTCCACATCCCATCCGCAGCAACCACTGCTCCGCCAGACAGGCCTGTCACTGACTCATACATAACAGCAAGACCGAGCTGATGCATAATTTCATGATTAATTCTGAATACCAGACCACGCTCACTAAGTTCTTTCCAGTTCACAATCTCATATGCGCCTGTATTAAGCAGCTCAATACTTAGCAAGACATAATCTTCCAGCCAGTCTGACAGGTCAGTAACATCTGTTATCCGGGCTTCAACCTTTCGCCCCGTAAACACACCCTGTACCCATTCATGCAAAATCAGCGTGTCCCCGCGCTCATAATTACGGTCATTTTTCCGAAACTCTGCACGTTTCTTTCCTTCCAGCACAAGGTCGAAATATTTTGCGTGCAGCTTTACCTCGTGAATTTTTGCCATCATTTCCACTCCATTACTGTTGAGAATCCCGGCCACTCATCAGCAACCGGATACGTGAATTTTTTCCCGTCATAATTTACGGTTGCTCCACGCGCCAGCGCCTCAAGTTCCCATCGCTGCGGCCTGATACCCTTTTGAGCAAGGTCAACACGGATACGGGTAATTTGCATTCGTTCCGACCGGGTCAGTCTGGCCGATGGTGCCATTTCATATGGTTTTAACGGGCTTCCGTTTCTTTGCTGACGGTTTGGCGTTCTCCGACCGTGTTTTAATGCGCCCCTGAGCGCCCTCACGACCTCCGGGTCATTCCATTCGATAACACCGTCATCAACCAGATTAAGCACTGCTGCGGCGTGCTCAGAAGGTGTGGGAGCCGGTAACGAAGTATCACCACCGGTGAGCTTTCCACAGTTATTGACAGGACTCCGAGGCGCGGCGATGCCGCTTTTTAAAGTCAAAGGCTCAACGACCGGAACTTTCGGCACAATGCGCCAGTCCGTCGTTCTGGTGATATGAATATGACGCGCGCCGAGATGCGGCGCGTAAATGCCGACCACTCTCTCGACTTCTTCCTCGTACTCGTTAACGTCATCCGACGGGCTACGGGCGACTCTGACAGTCTGGCAATCACGCGGAACATTTGCCCCACCCTGCGCGCTGATATACAACGCAAAATCACCACTGTCTGCGGCGGCACGTGCAGCCTCAACGCGTTCGTCAAACTCATCAGCAATGCTGACGCCACGAGGCAATTTGCGTAGTTCACGGTAAGCCCCCATTGTCGGCAGGCCAACCGTTTTAAATTGCGGGATGCGCCACGTTGACGCCCATGCGGTAACAGCCGCAGCAGTATCTTTCAGCGGCCTGCCGGTATCGTTATCGAGCTGACCATCCAGTGCATAGCCGTCGATGTTTTTTGAGATGTATTTCGCGATATACCCCGCAGCACCGCCCCGGTTAAGATGTTTTGCCTGAAAACGGTTTCGCGCGGCTCCTCTTTCGTCTCCATCCTCTTTGAGCGCGTAGCGACGCATGATTTCAATAATCTGGTTACGCTGGCGTGGATTACAAAAAAGCATCATATGCCAGTGCGGCGTTCCGTCGTGGTGTGGCTCGACGACACGCAAACCGTAGACCTGTAAATCATTATCCTTGAATGCCGTGCGCATCAGGCTCCAGATACGGCAGAGATAACGCTGCGCATCCTTCGGATTAAATGCCTCATCGTTCCAGCCGTGATTAAGCTGGACGGTTTTACTTTCTCCTTTTCCGACCTGACGTGTCGGGTGATACTTTGACGGCGTGGTCAGCGTGATAAACATCCCCACATCACCCTCTGCGGCGGCGTAACGCTCAATACCGGCAATGGTGTTCATCAGCTCCATCCGGCGAATTTCAGGATTAGAAATACTGCCCATCACCTTACTGATAAGGTCGATGCGCTCGCCGGTTTCCCTGTTTTCAAGGTCACATGATTTAAGAAACTCCAGATTTGCCTGGCGGCGCGCACGCACATCACGAATGGCATGTTTACTGGCATAAGGAGAACGGTCTTTATTGACCTCCCCGACAGCAATCAGTAACGCCTCATGCCAGCGCATACGCTGGCCTTTAAGCTGATGAGTCCACCACTCATCGTTAAACAGACGGGCAATGGCAGAATAAGCCTGCCTCGTGGTCATCTGTCCTTTACGGTATTTTTTCCAGTAGAGAGGGGAAATATTGAAAGCTCGTGCAGCGCCAGCAACATGACCATACAGGTGATCCTGAGCCTCATCCGTAAACAGTGATTCTTTCTCGCCATGCGCATCCACCCAGGCATCGCAGAGTTCCTCATACATTATGAAAAGCTGCGATGAGATACGGGTGGCAAACTTTTTCAGTTCCTTGTCATTCATTCCAGGCAGGCGCGCATAGTGGTCACGCTCTGCCAGAAACAGCAACGACGCGTCGGTGTTCATTTCATGGCGCTGATTAACGCGCTCAATGCGCGGCCATAAACGACGCTGAAAAGTGGATGTGAGGAAATAAAACCCGTGCACCGGGCTTTTATTGCGCCGGATGTAGTCATAGCGTGAAGTAAACAGCGAGCGCAAAAAGTAAGGCAGGCGGTTAATCGTGGATAAAACACCTTGCACCTGACGCATCTCGTCACGTGTAAGGGGTCTTTCGCGCCCGACGGCCTCGCGTGGCGCGTTCCATGCATAAGCACCGGTAAACGTCTTACCGGTGCCTGCGGCAAATGCTGACGGAGGGACAAAACGCCCGGAGGCTTTAACGGCCATATGAGCCAAAAGCCTCTGAACAACGCCTGCTGAGTTGCTCAACCTGCGCGTTTAAATCAGCAAAAGACTTTGCGCTTCCGGTCAGAATATCGTGATGCATCAGGCCGGAAACGAGCTGGCTTAATTTCGGGTAATAACCAACCACCGCCAGCCATTCCTGACCGGCGTTTTTACCGCTTTCAGCTCTCTTTTTCTCGTGGAGAATAAACTGAAAGCTGTCACTGGTAACGACATAACGTTCGCCAATTTCAATACGAATACTCATGCCATTCTCCGGTAATGCTTGTTTTTTGCTTCAAAGACTGACTGGCAGGAAACACAACGCGTGGCTGACGGATAAGCCGCACGACGGGCAGCAGGTATTGGCGTATCACACTCTTCGCAAACCAGCGCAGAAGCACAGCAATGTTTTACCCTTGCCGCGTTAATCTGGCGCTCCAGTAATTCAGCCTGTTGTTCCTGAATAAAATCTACGTTGTCCGGCATTATCAGCTCCTTTTATCGTTAAGTTTCCTGGATACATCAGCGCAATAACTGGCGAGTTCTGTCGTTAATTTTGTCAGTTCATCCACTGAGGAAATTTGCTTGTGGAACACAGCGCGTTTAACAAGTAAATTGACCACATCAGACAGGAGGTTTAATTCATTCTGATAAATCGCGATAACAGATTCAGTTATGTCGCGTTTTTCTTTATCAAGACAAAGTTGAATAAGAGACAAATCACCATTTTCCATAACGGCGATTTTTAAGGCGTTATTCAGTAATACAACTGAATGAGAACAGGACATCAAAGTACCTCCCCGCGAGACAATCCGATATTGTGAAATTTTTCCGACACCTGACTGAGCAGCTCGACTATCTCCACGCGGGATAACTCCGCCTTTGTGATGTGGCGAATCATGGCGTCAAGATGAGAAGAAAAGCGCGTCGCAGCGTCGGCCTGTGCTTCGGTTCTGGCCTGTTGCAGCAGTAATGCGTATATACCGCACTGATTTTCAGAAACTGTATGCATGACTTTCTCCAGGCAAAAAGAAGCCCCGCACGATTAAGTGCGTTAAAAACTCTGGTTAATTATTTAATGCAGATATTGCTCTGGTTTTACCGACGTCAGAATTGTCGGTGCATACTCAAACAGGCTGAATAATTCACGTAATGCACGGAATAAAGCATCACGCCAGTAACATGATTCTTCATTAATTCGCCAGTATGGCTGGTTGAATTCTTTTTCAGTCAATCCGGCATGCATAAATAAAGTACGACGCTGACTGACTGTTAAAAAACTAATATATGCATACTCACTTGCGCCAACCTGACGGCGTTTTGAGAATGCCCCACGCAATTCATCAATTGCACAAACCAGCCGTTCACGTTCGACGTCGTTCATTTCTTCAAAACGCATCGTTGCGTGACGCTGTTTTAACTGCGCATGAAAGCAAACCGTTAACCGTTCGCGCTCCATCATCTGATTATAATAATCACATGTATCCTGCCAGCGAGGGACGGCAAGATGCTTACCAATTATCCGGCGCATAGCTGCTGGCTGTTTTTCAACGAGATTGAGCGTCATCACTGTCATTTCCATACCCTCCGGCTTTTCAGAAAGGTCAGAGCCTTCTTTAACGGACTCTGTTTTTTGGTGCGGATAATGATTCCCTTGCGCCCCTTCCCGTGGGTGATGGTGAAGTCAATCGCCCTGGGGCTTTCGTTACGCAGTAACTGAGCAATACAACGCGGCTCATTCATAATCACAACCCCATCCACAAAAGCCATGCATCACGCTGTTCAACCGGTCGGTTATAAAACGCCTCACGTACAGCGCGATTAAACTCAGGAATGAAAACCCATTTTTCACCGGCACGAGCCTTCAGTTTGCAAGGATCACGCAATTCAATAATTGGTAATTTATTTGCCTTCACCATTTCACTGACGGCTGTCTTTGGCTTCCCTAATAAATCAGCAAATTTATCCACATGAACCGCATCAAGCGGATACTGAATCACATAATTTTCAGCGTCCATATATGGTACCCTCATAGGATCCAGCCCTTTCTAAACCACTCAAAACCGTTTAGACGCTGGTTTATTCTCAAATCAATGGAACCTATATAGGTTCCAGTTTTGAGGGAATTTAGTCCCTATATAGGCACCATGTCAAATGAAATTAAGCGAAAAGATTAAGGCCTTGCGTGAGGCTGAAGGGCTAAGCCAATCAAAATTCTGTGAAATCATAGAGTTACCGCTAAGCACACTTAAAAAATATGAAGGAGGAAACTTTGAACCCGGTGGCACAGCTTTGCTAAAAATCACTATGCATCCCACATTCCAAAAATATGCTCTATGGCTTATGACAGATAAAACCGCGCCGGACGCAGGACAAATCGCACCGGCTCTCGCGCACATTGGGCCAGAGTCAACAGAGTCCAACCACTCCGCGAAAAGGATTGGCTAACTCTATATAAAGATTACATTTTCACCATTTGCTACCAAGATGGTGAATACAGCGCCGGAGGGCTTTCTTATGGCAATTAAGAAGCTCGATGATGGTCGCTATGAAGTGGACATTAGACCTCGCGGTCGCGACGGAAAACGCATCCGCAGGAAATTCGAAAGAAAAGCTGAAGCACTAGCATTTGAGCGATACACAATCGCCAATGCCAGTCAGAAAGAATGGGGAGGCCAGCGAGCAGACCGCCGAACTTTGAGTGAGTTGCTGGACATCTGGTGGAAATATCACGGGCAAAACCACGAGCATGGAACAAAAGAGTTTAATCATCTACTCAAAACCATCAGCGGCATAGGTGATATACCAGTGAGCCGGATGAGCAAAAGGGCTTTGATGGATTATCGTTCCATACGACTACGTGATGGTATCAGTGCCGCAACGATAAACCGTGACATGTACCGATTATCCGGCATGTTCACAAAATTAATTCAATTGGATGAATTTTCCGGGCAACACCCAATTCACGGACTGCCGCCACTGGCGGAGGCCAACCCTGAAATGACGTTCCTGGAAAAAGCAGAAATCGAAAAACTGTTAAATGTTTTGGCTGGTGATGACTTACTTGTCGCGCTTTTATGTCTGAGCACTGGAGGAAGATGGACGGAAGTTGCCACGCTAAAACCAGCACAGATTACAAATTGCAGGGTTACCTTCCTGAAAACCAAAAACGGTAAAAAGCGAACCGTGCCGATTTCTGAGGAACTGGAGAAAAAAGTTAAAGAGGAGGCAAGCGCCAAATTATTCAAAGTTGATTATGAGAAATTTTGCGGGATTTTACGCAGAGTGAAACCTGATATACCACCCAATCAGGCAACCCACATCCTGCGGCATACATTCGCAAGCCATTTCATGATGAACGGGGGCAATATAATCGCACTGCAACAGATTCTGGGACATGCGAGCATTCAGCAGACGATGGCCTATGCGCACCTTGCGCCTGACTACCTGCAAAATGCCGTCGCTCTGAATCCACTAAAAGGCGGAGTGACGTTATAAATTTCCCCCTCTGAGTGTCCACATAGTGTCCACACTCAAGAAATTTTGAAACCACTCCAAACCCTTACAGCTTTCGATAAGTGACTGTTTTTACTTTTGATTGCATGTAAGTAATTGATAAAAAAAACCCCCACATCATGTGGGGGAAGACAGGGATGGTGTCTATGGCAAGGAAAACAGGGTTTACTACTGGGAACGTGAGTTGCTACTACTCAATAGCTTCAACGATGAACTTTTTTGCCATTGCGTCACGTCGCGCAACTGCTCCATTCGTTGTTGATGTTTCTCGTTTAAAACCGCTTGCTGCTCCGGCGTTAACAGGCGATACATTTGGTTGCGGACTTTTGCCATCTCAACCTGACGAGCTATTTGCTCATTCGCCATTTTTTCTGCCTGTGCGCGCACAGCGTTTTCATCAAAATTTTCTGCGGTGACAAGGCGATGCATTGTCTCCAGTTCGCTAACATTAACAGGAGGCTGTTCGTGCCGGGCCTGTTGCATAAGATCTCGCATCTGCTGACGCTGATGTTCGGTTAAACTTATGCCGTCGAACATATGGCTCTGCGTACTGCGCTGCGTAAGTTCTTCACCCGGATGCCAGTTATCGCCTGAACCGACTTCAGCAGCGTGGCTTAATGAACTGACTGCCAGCGTTGAGGCCATGACGGCAGCGGTAACTATGCGCATCATTTGCTCCCAAAATCTTTCTGTCGCGATTCAACGATAGAGAGTTTACGATTCAGGCTGCAAACATGCGTCAGGGGGTGTAAAACAACGTAAAGTCATGGATTAGCGACGTCTGATGACGTAATTTCTGCCTCGGAGGTATTTAAACAATGAATAAAATCCTGTTAGTTGATGATGACCGAGAGCTGACTTCCCTATTAAAGGAGCTGCTCGAGATGGAAGGCTTCAACGTGATTGTTGCCCACGATGGGGAACAGGCGCTTGATCTTCTGGACGACAGCATTGATTTACTTTTGCTTGATGTAATGATGCCGAAGAAAAATGGTATCGACACATTAAAAGCACTTCGCCAGACACACCAGACGCCTGTCATTATGTTGACGGCGCGCGGCAGTGAACTTGATCGCGTTCTCGGGCTTGAGCTGGGCGCAGATGACTATCTCCCAAAACCGTTTAATGATCGTGAGCTGGTGGCACGTATTCGCGCGATCCTGCGCCGTTCGCACTGGAGCGAACAACAGCAAAACAACGACAACGGTTCACCGACACTGGAAGTTGATGCCTTAAGTCTCAATCCTGGTCGCCAGGAAGCCAGCTTCGACGGGCAAACACTGGAGTTAACCGGTACTGAGTTTACCCTGCTCTATTTGCTGGCACAGCATCTGGGTCAGGTGGTTTCCCGTGAGCATTTAAGCCAGGAAGTGCTGGGCAAGCGCCTGACGCCTTTCGACCGCGCTATCGATATGCACATTTCCAACCTGCGTCGTAAACTGCCGGATCGTAAAGATGGTCACCCGTGGTTTAAAACCCTGCGTGGTCGCGGCTATCTGATGGTTTCTGCTTCATGATAGGCAGCTTAACCGCGCGCATCTTCGCCATCTTCTGGCTGACGCTGGCGCTGGTGTTGATGTTGGTTTTGATGTTACCCAAGCTCGATTCACGCCAGATGACCGAGCTTCTGGATAGCGAACAGCGTCAGGGTCTGATGATTGAGCAGCATGTCGAAGCGGAGCTGGCGAACGATCCGCCCAACGATTTAATGTGGTGGCGGCGTCTGTTCCGGGCGATTGATAAGTGGGCACCGCCAGGACAGCGTTTGTTATTGGTGACCACCGAAGGCCGCGTGATCGGCGCTGAACGCAGCGAAATGCAGATCATTCGTAACTTTATTGGTCAGGCCGATAACGCCGATCATCCGCAGAAGAAAAAGTATGGCCGCGTGGAACTGGTCGGTCCGTTCTCCGTGCGTGATGGCGAAGATAATTACCAACTTTATCTGATTCGTCCGGCCAGCAGTTCTCAATCCGATTTCATTAACTTACTGTTTGACCGCCCGCTATTACTGCTGATTGTCACCATGCTGGTCAGTACGCCGCTGCTGTTGTGGTTGGCCTGGAGTCTGGCAAAACCGGCGCGTAAGCTGAAAAACGCTGCCGATGAAGTTGCCCAGGGAAACTTACGCCAGCACCCGGAACTGGAAGCGGGGCCACAGGAATTCCTTGCCGCCGGTGCCAGTTTTAACCAGATGGTCACCGCGCTGGAGCGCATGATGACCTCTCAGCAGCGTCTACTTTCTGATATCTCTCACGAACTGCGCACCCCGCTGACGCGTCTGCAACTGGGTACGGCGTTACTGCGCCGTCGTAGCGGTGAAAGCAAGGAACTGGAGCGTATTGAAACCGAAGCGCAACGTCTGGACAGCATGATCAACGATCTGTTGGTGATGTCACGTAATCAGCAGAAAAATGCGCTGGTTAGCGAGACCATCAAAGCCAACCAGTTGTGGAGTGAAGTGCTGGATAACGCGGCGTTCGAAGCCGAGCAAATGGGCAAGTCGTTGACGGTTAACTTCCCACCTGGGCCGTGGCCGCTGTACGGCAACCCGAACGCCCTGGAAAGTGCGCTGGAAAACATTGTTCGTAATGCTCTGCGTTATTCCCATACGAAGATTGAAGTGGGCTTTGCGGTAGATAAAGACGGTATCACCATTACGGTGGACGACGATGGTCCTGGCGTTAGCCCGGAAGATCGCGAACAGATTTTCCGTCCGTTCTATCGGACCGATGAAGCACGCGATCGTGAATCTGGCGGTACAGGTTTGGGGCTGGCGATTGTAGAAACCGCCATTCAGCAGCATCGTGGCTGGGTGAAGGCAGAAGACAGCCCGCTGGGCGGTTTACGGCTGGTGATTTGGTTGCCGCTGTATAAGCGGTCATAACGTCAACATTCAGGTAAAAAAAATGCCTGATGCACTACGCTTATCAGGCCTACAAAACCTGTTGAATTTATGGGTTTTGTAGGCAGGATAAGGCGTTTACGCCGCATCCGGCATTTGAGCAGGATGCCTGATGCGACGCTGATAGCGTCTTATCAGGCCTACACTCCGGGGTTATTTTCCCCACAAACGGCGGGAAAAATCTTCGATCTTGCCGCTAAGTCGGCGCTTTTGCATCGTTCGCGTCCAGCTTTTCGATAACCCTGCGGCGGAGAGTAAACGGTGATACTGATCGTCATCAAACGGCATATGCCATGCGATGGCGGCAGCCTCCTGCACGGTCATATCGCTGACACGGGAAACCAACTCCAGCGGCGCATCAGCAGATACCACCCCTGGTGCAATTACGCTATACAACCACCCCACTTTACCCGTGTTTTGCATCAACTGCGCTATATCGCTGATATCAAAATGGTAATTGAGTTTATAGCAAGGTGAGCGTGGCTGGCTGACCTGAATTAATGCCTCTCCCCAGCGGAAAATATCACCAATATAAACATTACTTTCCGTCAGACCGTCGGTTGAGAGATTTTCGCCAAACGCAGGCGCAACAAACAGCTCCGCCTGTTCCGGAAATTCCCGCGCCCAGTAGAGATAATGCTCACGAGGATAATGACACAGCGCTCTGTCTGGCCCGCCGTGGATCTTTTTCTCCGCCTGTTCGTCACCTTCCAGCCCCAGGTCCGTCAGCATCAACTCACCATCAACCTGGATTTTGGCAATTGCGCTGGGTTTGCCTTCGGGATAAGCCTGAATCTTGCCTGTGTATACATCAACCGGATATCGCATCTGTTCCCTCTCCACGAGAAATTTTCCCATTAGACCATATTTATTTTATGTCAGGCGTGCTGTTTTCGCGGTAAGTATCCAGGCAGAAACGCAATTGAAAACCGGACGAACGTTAGTTCATCCGGCTGTGGGGATTAAGGAAGCAGGTTTATTTTACCGTGCCTAAAATTTCGATTTTCGCCACTCTGGCTTTGACTTTACGTGACCAGATAGAGGTAAGAATTGGCACCAGAATCGAAGTCACAATGACCGCCGTCGCGACCAGCGAAGTTGCTGCCGGAGCCATCGGTTTAAACGCAGGCACCATTTCAGCAATCAGCACAGGTGTCGCTACCGCGGCCCCTGCGGAACTGGAAGCAGCAATTCCGGCAGTGCCATCGCCACCGCCAATCAATTTATCGGCGATAATCAACGGAATACCGGTCACGATAATTACTGCCACACCCAACAGGATCCCCAGCAAACCTGTCTGGGCAATTACAGTCAAATCAATGGTATTGCCCAGTGCGAAGGCAAAGAATGGAATCAGCGTCTGCACCGCTTTGCTGAAAAATTCTCGTAACTCAGGGTCAAGGTTCCCCAGGGCAAAGCCCACCAGGAACGGCAATACTGCGCCGACGAAAACATGCGGTTCAAACGAGGCAATCCCGGCAGTGCCCAGAATAATCATCGTCATGAGCGGCCCGGACTCCAACGACATCAACACAAATGCCCCAGCTTCTTCTTTTGTGCCGTACTGCTGCATGATGGAAGCGTAAAGTCCGCCGTTGGTCATATCCATCGCCGCCACCAGCGCCAACGTTGAAAGTCCGGCAAAAAATCCAACTTCAACACCATGTTCCGGAATAATGCGCGAGGCAATTGCCGCAACCACCCACGCGACGGCAATTTTAGTTACCACCAGCGTACCGGATTTACGCAGTACCGTTCCCGTCGCGCTTAATTTTATTGACGCCCCCATGCAAAAAAACCACACCGCCAGAATGGGCACCGTACCGGTAATCATCCCGTTGGTGAATGATCCAAAATATTTCCCCGCCCCCGGCGAGAAGGTGTGGCACAGTGCGCCAAGGAATAGCGGGACGAGCATCATCCCCCCGGGATTTTCTCAATCGAGCGTTTTATCTGCATTTCCATCACCTGTCGGCATATTTTTAAGGGCTGATGCGTCATTCCTCAACGGAGCATCAGTGTTGATGGAAACGAAGATAGACATTCATTTGATCAATAAAAGTGATCAAAACCACATCAATTGAAACGCTGTTTTATTTTTATCGGATCATTGTTTTTATTTTGAAATTGATCACAAAAAAACCACCGCCGTTGGCGATGGTTCATTTTTTAAGCTGCAATGCGGCGTAAACGCCTCATTGCAGCAGGCGTCAAATGATTATTTTTTCGCCGTGAAACGTGCCGCTGCTTCGTCCCAGTTCACCACGTTCCAGAACTCTTTAATGTAGTCCGGACGGCGGTTCTGGAATTTCAGATAGTAAGCATGTTCCCACACATCCAGGCCCAGAATCGGGAAGCCGGAAGCGCCAGAAATGGCTTCGCCCATCAGTGGAGAGTCCTGGTTAGCAGTAGAAACCACCGCCAGTTTATCGCCTTTTTGCACCAGCCATGCCCAGCCGGAACCAAAGCGGGAAGCTGCCGCTTTTTCAAATTCTGCTTTGAAATTATCAACGGAACCGAAATCACGTTCGATAGCCGCTTTCAGGTCGCCCTGCAGGGTGGTGCCTTTTTTCAGACCTTTCCAGAACAGACTGTGGTTAGCGTGACCACCAGCGTTATTGCGCAGTACGGTTTTCTTGTCTGCTGGCAGCTGGTCCAGTTTGGTGATCAGCTCTTCAACCGGCAGGTTGGCAAATTCTGGCAGGTTTTCCAGCGCCGCGTTGGCGTTGTTGACGTAAGTCTGATGGTGTTTGGTGTGGTGGATTTCCATGGTCTGCTTATCGAAGTGCGGTTCCAGGGCATCGTAAGCATACGGCAGGGATGGCAGGGTATAACTCATATTCATCTCCAGTGTTGTCGGGCGGCCGATTGTTAATGCCGCGTAAGCAGTTGGTTCATTATAGTTAATTAAATGATATTGAAAATGATTATCAATGCCGTACTTTTCATAAGGGTATGGTTTTGCAGGAAAATGCCCAAGATGTGAAGCAAATCACCCACTTAATGCCGTGATTGCCAGTAAATCGGCAGCGGCGGCAACAGGCGAAAGGTTAATCGACAGCTCAATTTTTACACTCATCTCGTCGGAGATGTGACGCGACGAAAAAATGATGAGGATAAGAAGATGAGTAACGCGATTACGATGGGGATATTTTGGCATTTGATCGGCGCGGCCAGTGCAGCCTGTTTTTACGCTCCGTTCAAAAAAGTAAAAAAATGGTCATGGGAAACCATGTGGTCAGTTGGTGGGATTGTTTCGTGGATTATCCTGCCGTGGGCCATCAGCGCCCTGTTACTGCCGAATTTCTGGGCGTATTACAGCTCGTTTAGTCTCTCTACGCTGCTGCCTGTTTTTCTGTTCGGCGCTATGTGGGGGATCGGTAATATCAACTACGGCCTGACCATGCGTTATCTCGGCATGTCGATGGGGATTGGTATCGCCATTGGTATCACGTTGATTGTCGGTACGCTGATGACGCCAATTATCAACGGCAATTTCGATGTTCTGATTAATACCGAAGGCGGACGCATGACGTTGCTCGGCGTTCTGGTGGCGCTGATTGGCGTAGGGATTGTGACTCGCGCCGGGCAGTTGAAAGAGCGCAAGATGGGCATTAAAGCCGAAGAGTTCAACCTGAAAAAAGGGCTGGTGCTGGCGGTGATGTGCGGCATTTTCTCTGCCGGGATGTCCTTTGCGATGAACGCCGCAAAACCGATGCATGAAGCCGCTGCCGCACTGGGCGTCGATCCCCTGTATGTCGCTCTGCCAAGCTATGTTGTCATCATGGGAGGCGGCGCGATCATTAACCTCGGTTTCTGTTTTATTCGTCTGGCAAAAGTGAAGGATTTGTCGCTAAAAGCCGACTTCTCGCTGGCAAAACCGCTGATCATTCACAACGTGTTACTCTCAGCACTGGGCGGGTTGATGTGGTATCTGCAATTCTTTTTCTATGCCTGGGGCCACGCCCGCATTCCGGCGCAGTATGACTACATCAGTTGGATGCTGCATATGAGCTTCTATGTATTGTGCGGCGGTATCGTCGGGCTGGTGCTGAAAGAGTGGAACAATGCAGGACGCCGTCCGGTAACGGTGTTGAGCCTCGGTTGTGTGGTGATTATTGTCGCCGCTAACATCGTCGGCATCGGCATGGCGAATTAATCTTTCTGCGAATTGAGATGACGCCACTGGCTGGGCGTCATCCCGGTTTCCCGGGTAAACACCACCGAAAAATAGTTACTATCTTCAAAGCCACATTCGGTCGAAATATCACTGATTAACAGGCGGCTATGCTGGAGGAGATATTGCGCATGACACACTCTGACCTGTCGCAGATATTGATTGATGGTCATTCCAGTCTGCTGACGAAATTGCTGACGCAAAACGCGCTCACTGCACGATGCCTCATCACAAAATTTATCCAGCGCAAAGGGACTTTTCAGGCTAGCCGCCAGCCGGGTAATCAGCTTATCCAGCAACGTTTCGCTGGATGTTGGCGGCAACGAATCACTGGTGTAACGATGGCGATTCAGCAACATCACCAACTGCCCGAACAGCAACTCAGCCATTTCGTTAGCAAACGACACATGCTGACTACTTTCATGCTCAAGCTGACCGATAACCTGCCGCGCCTGCGCCATCCCCACGCTACCTAAGCGCCAGTGTGGTTGCCCTGCGCTGGCGCTAAATCCCGGAATCGCTCCCTGCCAGTCAAGGTTCAGCTTCAGCCGCTCCGGGCAATAAATAATATTCTGCAAAACCAGATCGTTAACGGAAGCGTAGGAGTGTTTATCGTCAGCATGAATATAAAAGAGATCGCCACGGGTAATGCGATAAGGGCGATCGTTGAGTACATGCAGACCATTACCGCGCCAGACAATCACCAGCTCACAAAAATCATGTGTATGTTCGGCAAAGACATCTTGCGGATAACGGTCAGCCACAGCGACTGCCTGCTGGTCGCTGGCAAAAAAATCATCTTTGAGAAGTTTTAACTGATGCGCCACCGTGGCTACCTCGGCCAGAGAACGAAGTTGATTATTCGCAATATGGCGTACAAATACGTTGAGAAGATTCGCGTTATTGCAGAAAACCATCCCGTCCCTGACGAATATCACGCGGTGACCAGTTAAACTCTCGGCGAAAAAGCGTCGAAAAGTGGTTACTGTCGCTGAATCCGCAGCGATAGGCGATGTCAGTAACGCTGGCCTCGCTGTGGCGTAGCAGATGTCGGGCTTTCATCAGTCGCAGGCGGTTCAGGTAACGCAGAGGCGTCAGCCCCGTTTGCTGCTTAAGCTGGCGATGCAGCGTACGCAATGAAAGAGAAAATTGATCCGCCACAGCGTCCCAATTCACCTCATCGGCAAAATGGTCCTCCAGCCAGGCCAGAAGCAAGTTGAGACGTGATGCGCTGTTTTCCAGGTTCTCCTGCAAACTGCTTTTACGCAGCAAGAGCAGTAATTGCATAAACAGAATTTCACGACTGGCGGTCGAGGGTAAATCATTTTCCCCTTCCTGCTGTTCCATCTGTGCAACCAGCTGTCGCACCTGCTGCAATACGCTGTGGTTAACGCGCCAGTGAGACGGATACTGCCCATCCTGCTCTTGTGGCAGCAACTGATTCAGCCCGGCGAGAAACTGAAATCGATCCGGCGAGCGATACAGCACATTGGTCAGACACAGATTATCGGTATGTTCATACAGATGCCGATCATGATCGCGTACGAAACAGACCGTCCCACCGGTGATGGTATAGGGCTGCCCATTAAATACATGAATACCCGTGCCATGTTCGACAATCACAATTTCATGAAAATCATGATGATGTTCAGGAAAATCCGCCTGCGGGAGCCGGGGTTCTATCGCCACGGACGCGTTACCAGACGGAAAAAAATCCACACTATATAATACGGTCATACTGGCCTCCTGATGTCGTCAACACGGCGAAATAGTAATCACGAGGTCAGGTTCTTACCTTAAATTTTCGACGGAAAACCACGTAAAAAACGTCGATTTTTCAAGATACAGCGTGAATTTTCAGGAAATGCGGTGAGCATCACATCACCACAATGAAGCAAATTGTGAACATCATCACGTTCATCTTTCCCTGGTTGCCAATGGCCCATTTTCCTGTCAGTAACGAGAAGGTCACGAATTCAGGCGCTTTTTAGACTGGTCGTAATGAAATTCAGCAGGATCACATTATGACCTTTCGCAATTGTGTCGCCGTCGATCTCGGCGCATCCAGTGGGCGCGTGATGCTGGCGCGTTACGAGCGTGAATGCCGCAGCCTGACGCTGCGCGAAATCCATCGTTTTAACAATGGCCTGCATAGCCAGAACGGTTATGTCACCTGGAATGTGGATAGCCTGGAAAGTGCCATTCGCCTTGGATTAAACAAGGTGTGCGAGGAAGGGATTCGTATCGATAGCATTGGGATTGATACCTGGGGCGTGGACTTTGTGCTGCTCGACCAACAGGGTCAGCGTGTGGGCCTGCCCGTTGCTTATCGCGATAGCCGCACCAATGGCCTAATGGCGCAGGCACAACAACAACTCGGCAAACGCGATATTTATCAACGTAGCGGCATCCAGTTTCTGCCCTTCAATACGATCTATCAGCTACGTGCACTGACAGAGCAGCAACCAGAACTTATTCCACACATTGCTCACGCTTTGCTGATACCGGATTACTTTAGTTATCGCCTGACCGGCAAGATGAACTGGGAATATACCAACGCCACGACCACGCAACTGGTCAATATCAATAGCGACGACTGGGACGAGTCGCTACTGGCGTGGAGCGGTGCCAACAAAGCCTGGTTTGGTCGCCCGACGCATCCGGGTAATGTCATAGGTCACTGGATTTGCCCGCAGGGTAATGAGATTCCGGTGGTCGCCGTTGCCAGCCATGATACCGCCAGCGCGGTTATCGCCTCGCCGTTAAACGGTTCACGCGCCGCTTATCTCTCTTCTGGCACCTGGTCATTGATGGGCTTCGAAAGCCAGACGCCATTTACCAATGACACGGCGCTGGCAGCCAATATCACCAATGAAGGCGGGGCGGAAGGTCGCTATCGGGTGCTGAAAAATATTATGGGCTTATGGCTGCTTCAGCGAGTGCTTCAGGAGCGGCAAATCAACGATCTTCCGGCGCTTATCGCCGCAACACAGGCACTTCCGGCCTGCCGCTTCATCATCAATCCCAATGACGATCGCTTTATTAATCCTGACGAGATGTGCAGCGAAATTCAGGCTGCGTGTCGGGAAACGGCGCAACCGATCCCGGAAAGTGATGCTGAACTGGCGCGCTGTATTTTCGACAGTCTGGCGCTGCTGTATGCCGATGTGTTGCATGAGCTGGCGCAGCTGCGTGGTGAAGATTTCTCGCAACTGCATATTGTCGGCGGCGGCTGCCAGAACACGCTGCTCAACCAGCTGTGTGCCGATGCCTGCGGTATTCGGGTGATCGCAGGGCCTGTTGAAGCCTCGACGCTCGGCAATATCGGCATCCAGTTAATGACGCTGGATGAACTCAACAATGTGGATGATTTCCGTCAGGTCGTCAGCACTACCGCGAATCTGACCACCTTTACCCCTAATCCTGACAGTGAAATTGCCCACTATGTGGCGCAGATTCACTCTACACGACAGACAAAGGAGCTTTGCGCATGACCACTCAACTGGAACAGGCCTGGGAGCTTGCGAAACAGCGTTTCGCGGCAGTAGGGATTGATGTCGAGGAGGCACTGCGCCAACTTGATCGTTTACCCGTTTCAATGCACTGCTGGCAGGGCGATGATGTTTCCGGTTTTGAAAACCCGGAAGGTTTGCTGACCGGTGGTATTCAGGCTACTGGTAATTATCCGGGCAAAGCGCGTAATGCCAGTGAGCTACGTGCCGATCTGGAACAGGCTATGCGGCTGATTCCAGGGCCGAAACGGCTTAATTTACATGCCATCTATCTGGAATCAGACACGCCAGTCTCGCGCGACCAGATCAAACCAGAGCACTTCAAAAACTGGGTTGAATGGGCGAAAGCCAATCAGCTCGGTCTGGATTTTAACCCCTCCTGTTTTTCACATCCGCTAAGCGCCGATGGCTTTACGCTTTCCCATGCCGACGACCGCATTCGCCAGTTCTGGATTGACCACTGTAAAGCCAGCCGCCGTGTTTCAGCCTATTTTGGTGAGCAACTCGGCACACCGTCGGTGATGAACATCTGGATCCCGGATGGCATGAAAGATATCACCGTTGACCGCCTCGCCCCGCGTCAGCGTTTGCTGGCAGCACTGGATGAAGTGATCAGCGAGAAGCTAAACCCTGCGCACCATATCGACGCCGTTGAGAGCAAATTGTTTGGCATTGGCGCGGAGAGCTACACGGTTGGCTCCAATGAGTTTTACCTGGGGTATGCCACCAGCCGCCAGACGGCGCTGTGCCTGGACGCCGGGCATTTCCACCCGACTGAAGTGATTTCCGACAAGATTTCCGCCGCCATGCTGTATGTGCCGCAGTTGCTGCTGCACGTCAGCCGTCCGGTTCGCTGGGACAGCGATCACGTAGTGCTGCTGGATGATGAAACCCAGGCGATTGCCAGTGAGATTGTTCGTCACGATCTGTTCGACCGGGTGCATATCGGCCTCGACTTCTTCGATGCCTCTATCAACCGCATTGCCGCGTGGGTCATTGGTACACGCAATATGAAAAAAGCCCTGCTGCGTGCGTTGCTGGAACCTACCGCTGAACTACGCAAGCTGGAAGCGGCGGGCGATTACACTGCGCGTCTGGCGCTACTGGAAGAGCAGAAATCGTTGCCGTGGCAGGCGGTATGGGAAATGTATTGTCAGCGTCACGATACGCCAGCGGGTAGCGAATGGCTGGAGAACGTGCGGACTTATGAGAAAGAAATTTTGAGTCGCCGCGGGTAAACACTGCCGGATGCGGCACAAGTGCCTTATCCGGCCTACAGGTCGGCAATAGTTGTAGGCCTGATAAGACGCGACAGCGTCGCATCAGGCATTGA
>ENA-OXNQ01000039-OXNQ01000039.1-human-gut-metagenome-genome-assembly--contig:-NODE-39-length-110326-cov-50.7172_pt1 | contig 110326 bp, 115 predicted proteins | sample MGYA00249742_ERZ652493 | MGnify/ENA primary metagenome ERZ652493 (study PRJEB26925, sample SAMN05826913) | human gut metagenome | biome: ENVO:2100002; feature: ENVO:00000062; material: ENVO:00002003... | reverse complement strand
CACTGCCACAAAGGAACACAAGCCAAAACGGACACACATTTTGGCCTATAACCCACGGACTTACCTTTGTAAGCCATTCGTAATGGATTAAACATGGACTTCATCTTGGCGTGTTATTGGAATTATCACCGACAATTCACCGCCTCCGCACCCCCGTCGTATGCGTTTGCCCCAAACAGGGGCTAGACTGGTTCCTATTGATTTGACGAAAGGGACCCGAATTGACCGAAATAAACGATAAGGCCCAACTGGATATCGCCGCCGCTGACGACACCGACGCCGTCACCTCGGACACCACCGAAGAAACCGTAAACACCCCTGAAGTGGATGAGACTTTCGAGCTTTCGGCCGCCAAGATGCGCGAGCATGGCATGAGTGAAACCGCCATCAACCAGTTCCGCCATTTGTATGACGTATGGCGCCATGAAGAAGCCTCCAGCTGGATTCGTGAGGACGACATCGAGCCGCTTGGCCACGTGCCCAGCTTCCACGACGTCTATGAGACCATCAACCACGACAAGGCCGTGGACGCCTTCGCCAAGACCGCATTCCTCAAGCTCAATGGCGGTCTGGGCACCTCCATGGGATTGGACAAGGCCAAGTCGCTGTTGCCGGTGCGTAGGCACAAGGCCAAGCAGATGCGCTTCATCGACATCATCCTCGGCCAGGTGCTCACCGCCCGGACCCGTCTGAACGTGGAACTGCCGCTGACCTTCATGAATTCCTTCCGCACTTCGGCGGACACGATGAAGGCGCTCAAGCAGCATCGCAAGTTCAGCCAGCATGACGTGCCGATGGAAATCATCCAGCATCAGGAACCCAAGCTCGTGGCCGCCACCGGCGAACCTGTGAGCTACCCTGTGAACCCGGAGCTGGAATGGTGCCCGCCCGGCCACGGCGACCTGTTCTCCACCATCTGGGAGTCTGGTTTGCTTGACGTATTGGAGGAGCACGGCTTCAAGTATCTGTTCATCTCCAATTCCGACAATCTCGGTGCGCGCCCCTCGCGTACGTTGGCCCAGCACTTCGAAAACACAGGTGCCCCGTTTATGGCTGAAGTGGCCATCCGCACCAAGGCCGATCGCAAGGGCGGCCATATTGTGCGCGACAAGGCCACTGGTCGCCTAATACTGCGTGAAATGAGCCAGGTCCATCCGGACGATAAGGAAGCGGCCCAAGACATCACCAAGCATCCTTACTTCAACACCAACTCGATCTGGATTCGCATCGACGCTTTGAAAGACAAGCTCGCCGAATGCGATGGTGTGTTGCCGTTGCCGGTGATTCGTAACAAAAAGACAGTGAATCCCACGGACCCGAACTCCGAACAGGTGATTCAGCTGGAAACCGCCATGGGTGCCGCAATCGGTCTGTTCAACGGTTCCATCTGCGTCCAAGTGGATCGTATGCGCTTCCTTCCGGTGAAAACCACCAATGATTTGTTCATTATGCGTTCCGATCGCTTCCATCTGACGGACACGTATGAGATGGAAGACGGCAACTACATCTTCCCGAACGTCGAACTTGATCCGCGATACTACAAGAACATCCACGATTTCGACGAACGGTTCCCCTACGCCGTGCCATCTTTGGCCGCAGCCAACTCGGTTTCCATTCAGGGCGACTGGACATTCGGACGTGACGTCATGATGTTTGCTGACGCCAAACTGGAAGATAAGGGCGAGCCAAGCTATGTGCCGAACGGCGAATACGTTGGCCCGCAAGGCATCGAACCGGACGATTGGGTGTGATTTACGACACGGTCGAACGATAAAAAAGATATTATTTTTGTGAAATGGCGCTCAACTGCGGAAAAAGCCTCTAAGATAGAGTGAGTGTGGGGAAACTCATACGCACTTATAACGAAACAATAACTATACGTGAGGACTAATGGCAGAGGGCACAAGCGGACGTCGGCGTTTTTCCGACAAATGGGGCAAGCACGAGCTGGACGTACTGGCTGTGTTGTCATCCGCGTTCCCGCAATGGCTCACATCCCGCCAAATTGCGCAGCGCGTCAAAGCTTACGCCGACTCGTATGGAGAGCTGGCAGATCAGGCCGCCAAGGCCGCGTTCGCCAAGCAGTTCCAGCGTGATCGCGCCAAGCTCGCCGCTATGGGCATCGCCATCGAATCACGGCAGCCTGAGTATTCGTCCAAGTCGGAAGGCCAGGACTTCGCGTCCTACCGTCTGCAGTTGGGCGACGAACCGCGCATCCGTCTGATGTTCGAGCCGGAAGATATGCCGGTGCTTGCCGCCGCCAACTATCTGGCTCGTTCGATGTCGATTTCCTCCGAACCGGATCATTCCCAGCTCACCCAACAGGCGTCGCGCACCACGCCGCGTGTGCCGCAGACCCCTATTCCCGGGCTCGGTTTGGATTCGATTGCGCCTGGCTTGGGCACGCAGCCCATTCCGGATTCGCTGGTCAAGGTTATCGATTCGCGTCGCTTTGCCGCCACCGTTGATGTGGACGGCGAACACCTGAACGTGGCCTACACCGATTCCGACGATTTGGCCATGTTTGTGCTGGAGCATCCGGGTGCCACGATTGTCAGCCCGCAGGAGGCTGTAGACGCCTATCATCGCCGCCTGCACGCCGCCAGCCGATTCACTCTGGCCGACGAATCCGCCAGCCCTGTAAGCGCCTCGGTGGTTTCCCCATCGATTAGTCGCGATGTTCGTGAGCCGGGTGATCCCGAGTCGATCAAGGCCCAGAACAAGAAGAACGGATCCGCTTTCCAAACGGGCAGCGAGGTGGATCGTCGCCTGCGTCTGATGCTGTTCCTTTCCGCCCACCTCGGCGAGGAATTCTCGATGAGCGAGCTGGCCGAACGGTTCATCGGCAAGCCGAAGAACGAGGACGAGCTCAAGAAGTACGTCAACATCATCCACAAGGACATCAACACCCTGACCACCGTCTCCGATGACGGCGAGATGGCGGGCAGCCAGTTCTTCGACATCGACTGGCCGCTGCTGGATGCCGAGGGTATTGTTTCCGCCACCAATTCGTTGGGCCTTGAACGTCTTGCCGGCATTTCGCCGCAATACCTCAGCATGCTCACCGCCTCGGTCAGCTACTTGGCGCATTCGCCGTTACTGCCGGACAAGCAGCGTGGGCAGGCCGAATCCCTGTATGAGCGTTTGCACCGCCATGTCAGCCCGGGCCAGACCCCGTGGCTGAGCCTGACCGGCTATGAGCTGGAGCCCCGAAGCTTCTCCATCGTCAAGCGTGCGATCAACACCGATTCGTTGTTGGACATGGAGTATTCCGACGGTACCGGTAGTACCCGTCGCAAGCTGGTGGCCCCCGCCAAGATCTTCATCGACGAAGGCGTGTATTATGCCGCCGTCTACACGGATGTCGGTTCCGCCGCCCCCAAGGACAAGAAGGCCTACGTCTCCAAAGACAAGACCATCGACAAGGCCAACGGCAAGCCGCGCATCTGGCAGGTGCTGCGATTGGCCCGTATCGAAAAGGCGGAATTGGTCAAGCCCACCAAGCAGATCAACATCCCGAACATGCCGGTGAGCGAACTGCGCAAGTGGAGTTTCGACAACGGTACCGACGCGGTGTTCATCACCGATCAGCGCGATCTGGCATTCATCAAGACATTGCCGGGCGCTACCGTCGAACAATGCGGTGCCGGTGAAAAGGTGCATCTGACCGTTTCCTCCGATTCCTGGTTCGTGGCCTTCTGCATTGCCCACGCGCGTCATATCACAGCGGTCGCCCCGGAAACGTTGCGCACCATGATCGTGGCACGTGCCGAACGCGAACTGAGCATCAGCGAGAACAAGTAAGGAGCCTTTCATGCCTTGGTGGATATGGCTGATTCTGGCCCTGTTCATGCTGGCCATGATTGTTGCCGGACTCATCTATACAGCCCTTCATGGAATACGTGCCTTGAAAGACATGTCTGACATCGGTGGCCAACTCGGTGAACGCGTGGCCGCGATGGGGGAGTCTGGCACTTCTGCCGACACCAGCGAGCCGCCTCTGTTTACTCAGCCGCTCAGCGTGGCACAGAATCGTTATGCCGAGGTCCATGCGGACGTGATTCGTCGCAAGGCCGCCAAGCGCGAGCGCCACACCCAGGCATGGGCCCGCTGGAAGCGATTCAACAACTAACGGAAAGCAGCAATGGCACGTCACCAACACCATAAGGGCAATGCCGATTCCCAGACGCTGAGCCCTTCGCAGCGGTACGCATCATTCCAAAAAGTCCAACGCCATCGGGCATCCGCAGCAGCGCGATTCGCCGAATCCCTGCCCTTCGAACTGGACGGCTTCCAGACCGAAGCTAATGATGCGCTCGAAACCGGCAGTAATGTACTGGTCGCGGCCCCAACCGGCGCCGGCAAAACCGTAGTGGCGGATTTTGCCATTTACCTCGCCCAGGAACGCAATGTCAAAGCCTTCTACACCACACCGATCAAGGCGCTGAGCAATCAGAAATACCATGATCTGGTCGACGTGTACGGCCCGGACAAGGTGGGCCTGCTCACCGGCGATACCTCGATCAACTCCGAGGCTGACATCGTGGTCATGACCACCGAAGTGCTGCGTAACATGCTTTACGAGCGTTCAACCACGCTGAACGCACTGCGCTATGTGATCCTTGACGAAGTGCACTATCTGGCCGACCGATTCCGCGGGCCCGTGTGGGAGGAAGTCATCATCCACCTGCCCAAGACGGTCAAGATCGTCGGCCTGTCCGCCACCGTGTCCAACGTGGAGGATTTCTCCAACTGGATCGCCTCGGTGCGCGGCGACACCAAGCTGGTGATCAGCGAACACCGCCCCGTGCCGCTGGAACAGCACGTCATCGTGCAGGCGGACGAACACACCGAGCCCGAGGTGCTGGATCTCTATCGCCGCGACGGCAACGGCGAGCAGACCACCAAGCTCAACGCCGAACTCATCAACCGGCTCGACCAGCTGGACCGCAAGGCCGCACGCCGGCGCGGCGAGGAACGCCCCGATAAGCGCAAGGGCTTCGGCAGAGGACGTGGTGGCAAAGGCGTCAAGAACCGTGCCCCGAAAGCGGAACGCCACACCCCGCGCCGCTGGGCCGTGGTGGATGAGCTTAACTTCCTGAGAATGTTGCCCGGAATCTACTTCATCTTCTCTCGCAACGGTTGTGACCAGGCCGTGGAACAGTGCATCAACGCCGGACTGAAGCTCACCACCGATGAGGAAGTGACCAGGATTCGCCGCATCGTGGATGAGATGGTGGAGGAGCAACTCACTCAGGAAGACCTGAAAGCCCTGCAGTTCTCCAAGTTCCGCTTCGCGTTGGAAGAAGGCTTCGCTTCGCACCACGCCGGCATGATCGCTCTGTTCCGCCAGATAGTCGAACGATTGTTCGAAGAAGGTCTGGTCAAGATGGTGTTCGCCACGGAAACGCTGGCCTTGGGCATCAATATGCCGGCCCGTTGCGTGGTGGTCGAGAAACTCGAGAAGTTCGACGGCACTGGTCACGTGGGCCTGACTCCCGGAGAATTCACGCAGCTCACCGGTCGTGCCGGTCGGCGCGGCATCGACACCATCGGCCACGCCATCGTGGTCGACCATCACGGTTTTGTGCCCGCCACGGCCGCCGCGTTGTCATCCAAGCGTGTCTACCCGTTGCACTCCAGCTTCCGGCCCACATTCAACATGGCCGTGAACCTGCTCAACTCCAGCGACTACGAGACCGCGCGCGTTACCCTGGACCAGTCGTTTGCCCAGTGGGAGGCCAACGAGTCGGCCTGGCAGTTGGAATCGCAGATCAACACACTGAAGAACGCGCTGGCCGGATACGAACAGGCGTTCGCATGCGAACACGGCGACTTCAAACAGTTCATGACCCTGCGTATGGAGCTGAGCGATATCGAGAAGGAAGGCCGCCGCAAACTGAAGCACGAAGTGTTCCTGACCGATCAGGAGCGTTCACGCGCCTTCCAGAACCTCGACCAGCGCATCCGCGATTTGCGCAAGGCGGAACACGAGCATCCATGCCGTAATTGCCCGGACCTCCAGCAGCACCTCAAGTGGGGCCACCGCTGGGCCCGCGAGACCCGCGAACTGCAGCGCGTCACCGATCGCTACAACTCCCGTACCGGGTCCGTGGCACGTCAGTTCGATCGCATCTGCGATATTCTCACCGGGCTTGGTTACCTCGAACGTCATGTCAATGTGGCCGGCCGCATTGACATGACGTTGACCGAGAAAGGCTCGCTGCTGCGCCGCATCTATAGTGAACATGACCTGGAACTGTGCGAGGCGCTGCTCGCCGGCACGTTCGACAAGCTCGACGCCAACGGACTGGCCGCTGTGCTCTCTTCACTGGTATACGAGGCCAGACGAGGGGGAGACAGTGAACCGAGGCACTACCCGGGCGGCATCTCCGGGCCCATCGCCATCGCTTCGTCCAAGCTCAAGGGCATCTGTGAAGACATCGATATCCTGTGCGAGGATCACGGTCTGGACGAGATGCAGCGGCCGGACTTCGGCATTCTCGACATCATGTATGAATGGGCGGATGGCGGTTCGCTGGGATCGTGCCTGTACGGCACCGACATGACCGGCGGCGACTTCGTACGCACTGCCAAACGACTGGCTGACGTGCTGCAGCAGATCGCTGTCGCCCAGCCGCTGCCGTTCGACGGGGGAGAGCGGCTGGCAGGCCTCGCCCACGAAGCGGCCGACCAGATCAATCGTGGCGTGGTGGCCTACTCCGGCGTGGACTGACGGGGCTGTTTGACGGGAGTTTGTCAGCCGACGTCGGAAGCTTGGAATAGCGGCCAAGTCCGAACGGTTGCGTAAATTAGTAGGGTTAAAGATCTTTCAAGGAGGATGCCGATATGGCAGAACGTAGCCTCAGGGGCATGAGCATCGGAGCGAAATCGCTGGAGTCCGACGACAACGTCGATTTCGCCGCACGAAACGATGTGGCGTATGTATGCCCGAAGGGCCACCGCACCATCCTGCCGTTTGCCGAGGGTGCCGAAATCCCGGACGAGTGGGAGTGCCGTTGTGGTTCCGTGGCCCACCGTGAGGGCGACGCCGACCGTGAGGGCGACGAAATCAGCAAACCCACCCGCACCCACTGGGACATGCTGCTGGAACGCCGTAGCGAAGAGGAACTGGCCACCCTGCTCGAAAAGCGCCTGCAAATGCACCGTGACGGTTGGATTCCCGACTACGAGTGATCTCCTACTGAACAACACGTGAACTTGATGCCCAGTCATCCCGACTGGGCATAATCATTGTTGGAACAAGTCGCATTGTTTGACGACCATTCAAAGCAGTCGACATGAACAAGGGGGAGTGGAATCTCAATGGCACAGCATCCGATGAAAGTGGTCCTGTTGGATCTCGACGGCACGCTTACCAAGTCCGACGGCGGCATTATCGGCTCCGTCATCAAGACCTTCGAAGAACTTGGACGTCCGGTTCCGGATGACGCTGAGCTGCGCCGCTTCATCGGACCGGCGATCATCGAGTCCATGAAGCGCAACCATGTGCCCGAGCAGGATCTGGACCGCTCCATAGATATCTATCGCAGCTACTACGCGGACCGCGCTGTGTTCGAGGATCCCAACAATCCCGGCAACAAGGTTCCCGGACGACTCGTGAACGTCGTGTTCCCCGGTATCCGCGAACAGCTGCTCGCCTTGCGGGCCGACGGGTATTTCCTGGCGTTGGCCAGCTGCAAGCCCGAATACCAGTGCATTCCTATCTGCGACCATTTCCACCTGACCGAACTGTTGGACGGCATCTATGGTGCCTCCAAAGACAATTCCCGCCTGGACAAAGATCAGGTGATTCGATACTGCTTCGACAAAATCGGCTTCGACGGCGACGCGGGCGACAAGGCGGTGATGATCGGCGACCGTTACACCGATATCGATGGCGCCCATGCCTGTGGACTGGACGCCATCGGATGTCGCTGGGGTTACGCGCCGGCCGGCGAGATGGAAGAACACGGCGTCTACGAGATCATCGAGAAGCCCGAGCAGATAGAAGAAGCCGTAAACCGTTATTTCCAAACGCACTGAAACACAACGGCGAGGACTTCTTCATGATGGGATGCGACGAAGCCTGCGCCGCGGGCTTCGACCTGGTTTTCATCGGTTTGCCGTTGCTGTCGCTGTATGAGATTCCCATGCTGATATGGTTCATTTGGCGAGCATTCCACTGGAAACGAAATGACAAGGATTGGCTGAAAGGCACGGCGATTCTTGCAATTGCGGTGGTCGCTCCGGTGCTCCTTTGGCTGTCGGCCTTTTGGCTGTCGGCCTGGTATGCGTGGACTAGTTGATACAGGCGACTGAATCCTCGTCAAGGATAACTAATCTGACATAACGTACATTATCGGATGATGGATATAGGGGATGGATGGCAAAATCCTTGGAATCATTGGGAAACGGCTTTATTCCAACGGTTCCCGGCTTCCACCATCCGAACTGCCATCGCACCAGATGCGGCCATATTCGGCTATTTTCGGCTGAAATAGGCACACGATTGGCACCTATCCCGGTCGGAAACGCATACCGGGGCCCGAAGGAACGGGAACACCGAAGGACCCATGGAAAGGTGACATGACGACGACCGCAGACAGACGCGAGAAAGGCTCGGGCGGAATCACCAGACTCGCCAACGGGAAATACAGGGCCTTCGTCGAAACGACCCCCGACCCGGGCGACGGGTCGAGACGACGCGTGAGCGCCACGGGCCGGACCAAAAGCGAGGCGCTGCGCAAGGCCAGGGACAAGGCCCTGCGACCGGACATGGGCATGACCCCCGGCGGGAACGCCACCGTCGCCGAATGGATGGACCACTGGGTGGACGAGGTCATCGAACCCCGACGCGCCCCGAACACCACGAAAAGCTACCGCACCCGCATCCGCATGGACATCACGCCCGTCATCGGCGCCGTCCCGCTCGACCGGCTGCGCCCCAGCCACGTCCGCATGGTCGAGAACCGCATCCTGCGCGGCGACGGACGCACCGGGACCGACCCCCGTTCGGCCGCGACCGCACGCCTGACCCACAGCATCCTCAAAACCGCCCTGGGCGACGCCATGGCCGAAGGGCTCATCGACCGGAACCCCGCCGCCCTCACCGAAGTCCCGGAAACCGAACCCGTCGAAATCGCCATCCTCACCACCGGACAGGCGGCACGGCTCATCGCCCTGGAACCCGACACGAAATGGCGGCTCATCTGGCGGCTCCTGTTCATCACCGGCATGAGACTCGGCGAAACGCTCGGCATCACCCGACAGGAACTCATCCGATCGGACGGACTGCCCTGCCTGCTCGTCGAATGGCAGCTCAAGGAATTCGAGAAGGACACCGTCATCCCCGCCGGATACCGGGCCAGACACCTCGGAGGCCGCATGTGGCTCACCCGCCCCAAGACCCGCAAAGGCCAACGGCTCATCCCCCTGCCCGCCGACCTTGCCGCCGACCTCGAATCATACATGGACTCGGCCGGCATCCCCGACGACCAGCCGGTCTTCCGATCCGGACGCGGCAACCCGATCTGCAAGCGCGGCAACCCGATCTGCAAGGACACGCTGCACCACGCATGGCGCCGGGCCCTGGACCGGGCCGGTCTGCCGCACGTGAGCATCCATTCCGCCCGCCACACGGCCGCCACCGCGTTCGCCCGGCTCGGCGTGAGCGGACTCGCCCGCCAGTCGATCCTCGGCCACGCCGACGTTGGCACCACGAACGCCATATACACGCATGTGGACGCCGGCATGCTCGCCGGCGCCATCGACGGCGTGGAACGCCTCATCGAAGGATAGTCAGTCGATCACCGCGAGATCGACGAGCCCGTCGCCCGTGGACACGGCCGCGCCCTTCGAATCCGCGTACCCGGATGCGACGCACCCGTCCATGACCCGTTCGAGCAGCGCATGCAGGACGCCGTCCAGTTCGGAGCAATCCCAATCGTCCCGTAACACGGCCATGATATAACGCTTCCTCGTATCGTCCCGATATCATCGACGCCGGCATGCATGCGTCCCCGGCGATGTCAGAACAGCACCGGGTTCGTCGGCCTCGCCATCCGGCGGGCTATGAGCCGCACGTAATCCGAATCCATCTCCGCCGCCACGCAACGCACGTCCTCGATCCGGCACGCCTCCAACGTGGCGCCGCTGCCGGCGAACGGCTCCAACACGAGCCCGTCCGGCGGCGTGACCAGACGCACCAGCCAGCGCATCAGTTCCAACGGTTTCACCGTCGGATGGAGGATCCCGTCCACGGTCAGCCTCTCCCCCGGTCCCGCCTTCGGACAATACCGGAACACGGGATAGAAGCGGGATGCGCCGCCGGCATCATCGTATTCCGCACCCGTATGGGTCATGCTCCAGCCGTCACCGGGTTTCGTGCTTGCGCGTGGTTTGCCTTTTCGACTGACGGTGACGCCGGACTGTCGGTCGAGTTCCTTGGCCGTGGATTGGTCGAACAGCATGTTCGGCGTGAAACGGGCTTCGGCCGTGTAGTCGGTGCGATCCGCTTTGTCCGCGCCGTAGATGTGGTTGTCGCGCGGGCCGGAGTTGAAGTCGGCATGCCGGTTCTTGTTCTTCGACTCCTTCTCATCTGCCGTGTTGCGGAATGGGATGCGGCATGCGTCGATATGCAGTGCGCCCGTCCCGTGTCCGAGCAGATTGTGGTCGAGTGTCCCGTCCAACGGCTTGCGTGCGAGGCAGATGGGTTCGTGCGCGGGCTTCAGCTGGCTGTACCAGCCGGACCATTGTTCGCCCTGTTCGGTGGCGAGCGCATCCCATTCGGATTTCGTCTTGCCGCCGTTCGCGGTGCTGGAACCTCCGAAGCCGTTGGTGTCCGAATATCCTGCGCCAGCATGACCTTTACCGGCCACATGGGTGCGTTCCGCACCCAATTCCCTGTCCACGAGCAGTCTCGCATCCGAACCGTGTGGCATGCCGCTTGCGTACACCCAGTCGATCTGGTCGCGGATTTCGAAGCCCGCGTCCTCGATCGCGCAGGCGAGCCGATGATATGTGCGGCTGGCGGCAAACGCGGCCACGTGCCCTCCCGGTTTCAGGACGCGCAGAATGTCCTTCCACAGGATTACGTCGAATGCGATGCCCGTCGAATCGAAGCCCAGGTTCATGAAACCGATCTCGTACGGCGGGTCGGTGACCGGTTTGGCGGCGCAAGCCCCGTCTTTTAAGGCTGGGGTGAGCCGCCACTTCTTTGATTAATCACTGTTTCCGTGGCAAGGTTTATAGCATGAGCCAGAAGGTACGAATCATCAAAGTCAGGCATGCGGGCGCATCCGTGTACCTTGGCGACGATTCATGCCGCAACCATTGCTGGACGCGCAATCCCGAACGTATCATGGACTGGCTGTGCGATGGTTGGCGCACCCGTTTCAACCAGCATCGGGAGCATCGGACAATCCGCCGCTACATGGAGGACGTGGAATCCCGTGAGCGCATGTGGGTGGACGTTCCCTTGGGTGGAGCGACCGTCGGGGAGCCGTTCAAGGACAGCGAGGCTCGAATCCGGTGTTCTTGGCTCGCATGCATTCCCTCCGCCGTTCTCGCCAGTCCCATGCGCGTGGAGAATTCGGAATGGTATGCCGCGTTGAAGCGCAAGAAGATTAATGGCGGTCGTGTTCCGGGATTCAAATCCCGCAAACGCGACCCCCAGTATTTCGTATGTTGGCGCAACCAGAACAAGACCGGCAACGCCGTCTACCATCAGGTGTCACGCAAGCGTGGCGTGGTCGTAATCACCGGAAGCGTGAAAAAGGAATTCCGCAAGCCGGGCGAAACGGGATGCCGTTGGATGCTCTCCATCCACGTACGCGTCAGCCAACCCGTCAGGGATTACACGAGCGTGGCGGTGAATTGGACGGAACGCACTCTGGCGTTCACCAACGAACCGTCGCCCATCCGACGGAATGCCGCCGGCAAGCAGACCGGTATCGACCGTGGCTGCGTCCACACATTGGCCTTGTCGAATGGAACCATGCTGGACATGCCGCAACCGTCCGAACGGGAGAGGCGAGAGTATCTGCGTCTGCAACGCAAGCTCGCCCGACAAGACATGGCCAACAGCCGACGTGGTGGGAAAACCGCGAAATTCCAGTCGAAACGACGCAAACTCACATTGAAGCGCATGAGTTCGATACGCCGTCGCGTCAACAACCGCAAGGACGATTGGGTCGCGAAGATCACGACCCGACTGGTCGAAGACTACGACCTCATCGCCTTGGAAGCGTTGAACACCCGGCAGATGACCCGCAAGCCGAAACCGAAACAGGACCCCGACCATAAGGGACGCTACCTGCGTAACGGTTCGGCGTCCAAAGCGGGATTGAACCGCAGTATCCTCGGCAACCGTTGGACGGACATCCAGGACAAACTCGAATACAAGACCCGTCTCGCCGGGACCCGGCTCATACTGGTCAACCCGGCGTACACGTCCCAGACCTGCAACCGTTGCGGCCATGTCGCAAAGGAGAACCGTGAGAGCCAAGCGGTCTTCCACTGCGTCAACTGCGGCAACAAGGACAATGCGGACATCAACGCGGCCAAGAACATCCTCGGCCGCGCGATACACACAACCGGCATGGACGATGCCGAGGGCGTGGAGGGACACGCTTCCCGTGAAACCTGTGTTTCACGGGAAGGTTCCGTTGAAACGCCAACCCCTGCCACGCGTACGGGAAGACCCCTCCAATGAGTGAGGAACGTGTCTCACATGCGACAGGAATCCCCCGGCTTCAGCCGAGGGGAGGAAGTCAAGTGATATCCACGCTCAACCCCGATTCGACCGAACCGGACACGAACGGGATGCGAGCCGCCAGCATAGCGGCCAACGGTCTCAACCATTTCGCATCACCGCCGGACGCGATACGCTCCCCATCCACGATGGATTCGGCGATATGTCCGAACGTCTCCACGATGGCCGTGGAATCGTCGGCGCCGGAGGGAATGTCCCCTTCGCCGGTCATGTGGGACACGCCGTCCGGGTCGAACTCCCAATCGTATTCGACTGGATTGTTGCAGGTCTCGTCATTGGTCTCCACGATGATGCGTTCAACATTCATGATTGCTCCTCCACCCATTGGGCCAGATAGTCGCGCACGTCGCCGGCAGTGCCTTTCACGTCGGAATCGAAACCGTCCGGCCGCCACGTGCCGTCCGACATGACCAGCAGGTCCAGGCCGGCGGAGTGTTCGTCCCCGCGCTCGAACAGGGCGAGCAGCTGGGGGCCGTCCAGGGTGGCTATGGAATCGTCGAATCGTTCCATGCCCCGGGTATGCGTCCCCCTAATCAGGGAAACGGGGTCAGCGGCTGCGCCAGTATCCACTGACCTCATATCCGCTTCGGATATGAGGGCTCACCCAGACGCCGCCCCCGCTGAAGGATGCCGTATTCGCCTTTGGCTTCGACATCCTTCTGTGCAGTGGCTGGATGTTCTCGTTTGCCTTCGAAACCGCCTTACGCATGGATTCCCTCAGCGAATCGGGCAAACCGGCCGATGCCTCATCCAGATGGTCGAGAACGGCTCCCGCCATGGTCCGGGCGATATGCGCCACACGTTCCCCGTCCAAACCGGCCTCCTCCGCGAAGGCCTCCCAGTCGAATGGGGTGAGCAGTTCCGCGAATTCGACTCCGTTGATCGGCATCGCCATCTCCTGATCCACATGAGGCCATATTCTGGTGACTGTCATGTCGTACATTGGCGCGAAACGGAACCCGTTTTCGGCAAGAACAATCGAATAGTTCTTGCCGTGGGAGTCCGAATCGCCCGACGAGACGTTGAAGGCGAGCCGGCGAACCCATTCATATCCGGTTTCATCGCTTGGGTCGAAATGGTGCAGGAAACGGACGCAGCTTGCGGCGCCGATTTCATACTTGGATTCGGGGTCCATGCCCATGGCCTGCGCTAGATCCTCGCAATGGATTCGTCTCACGTTGTTTCCATCCACGATGCGATCGAAACGTCGGGTGATGAAAGCCTCCGCCCCATTCGCGGTGAGAATGCCATGCTCGGATACCGGCAATCCGCAAAGAGTCCCGAGCGTCAGGGCGGCATCCTCCACCCTGTGGCTGCCGGGACAATCCCTCATTTCAGGTTTGATGATATGGGTGGAGGGGATGGATGCGTTGGGCCAGAGCCAGACACCAGCACGTCGGGCGAGCGTGAACTTGGGCTGGCCTCCGGCGATGGAGAAACGGCATTTCGGCGTATCCCGCTCATAGAACTCATCCTCATCATCCCGTGCGAACCAGTTGTATCCGTTCGCACGCACGTATCCTATCTGATTGCCGATTTCCTCCTCGTCGAGGGGTTTCGCCTCGATGGGATGGTGCGGGAGTTCGGGCTTGTCCGAGAATACGAGTCCGCCTACCGTATCCGCATCCGCAAGAAGTTTGAACGTGTCCGTCGAATCCAGATGGAGTCGCGACGCCATCCTACGACGGGCGTTCTCATCGTCGGGAAGCAGGTTTTCGAGAAAGGCCGACGCCGCTTTTCCGGAGGATTTCCCGGTTCGGGGCAGACTGAGGCTTATCGGCGCGCCTTCCTTGGAATCATAGTGGAATGAAACATGTCCGCCGGAGGTTCGCATGAATTCCCCCACATGGTCCCCGTCGGTCCAGACATGCAGTCGTTCTCCTCGCATCATGCCTCCAGATATTCGGGCGGAACCCTATCGGGTTTGACGCCGAGTGTGGCGAACACGCGCAGGGCCGCTTCCAGCGGTACGATCCCGCATTCCGCCATATCGGTCACGATGCTTTCGGAGACGCCGCTTCTGTCCGCGATTTCTGACGGGGTTCGGCCGATTTCCGTGATTCGTGCGGAAATAATCTCGCCCGCCTTTTCCAATGAGGGCATGTCGCGAATGCCGTCATGCGATGGTTCTTCGCTGATGGAGATCTCATCGGTTTTCGACGGCAGGGCGTCGAATTCGCTGTAATCCATTTCTCTTCCGCTCCTTTCCGGGAAAAGCATGCGTCCCGAAAACCAGAGGATTGCGAATCAGGCTGCTCGAACCATCATAACGTCGAATGCCTTATTCCGGCACGCGCCAGATGACGGCGACGATGCGCGTCCCGTCCGCATACCGGTAGACGAACCGCATGTACGGGTGTTCATGCCGTCCGTGCGCGCCCACGGTGACGGGGATGCGGAACACGTCACCCGGGTTCAGGGTGACGGGCGGGCGCAGCCCGTCGAGGCGTGCGCCCGAATATCCCTGTCCCTCCGATATATTGACATCCTCCCCTTTCTTACGGAAGGGGATTCCCGTCGTCCGTCGGACTCTCTGCCCCGACCACCCGATGTCTATTTAGAGGTGCAACACCCCTGTTGGTCCTGCAATTCTAGCAGTTCGTCGGCGAATGCCTCGGCGGGCGTCCGGTAGCCGAGCACGCGCATGGGGCGGTTGTCGGCCTCGTCGACAATCTCCCGCAGTTCCCCGGCCATGTCCATCCGGATCTCGCAGCGTTTGGGCGGATGCCGGCGGATCATGCCGTTCCTGTTCTCGTTGCTTCCCCGCTGCCAGCTGGGGTACGGGTCGGCGAAGTACGTGTCCATGACCGGCTCGTCGCGCAGGCGCGTGTGGCGGGCGAACTCGGTGCCGTTGTCGTGCGTGACGCCGCCGCGCGCGCCGGCCGGCAGCGGCGAGAACATCGCCGGCTGCGCCCCGACGCTTTCCCCGGCGGTCCTGCCGGGCACGATCCCGGCCATGAGGAACCTGGTCTTCCTCTCGACCTCGGTGTGCGGGTTGCATCCGGCGCCGATCACGCCGTCGGCCTCCCAATGGCCGAAACCGCTGCGGTCGCCGGCCTCCGGCGGACGCTCGGGGATGGGAACCCGTCCGGGGATCGGGAAACGCGACGTCCTCCCGCCGCCACGCCTGCGACGCCTCCTGTGGCCGCGTGGAAGGCGGCGCGCCCAGCGTTCACGGTGATGGCGGTCGGCGTGGATCCAACGGTAGACGGTCTCCGGGCACACGCGCATGGCGGAGTCGTCGGGGAACAGGACGCGCGGCCTGCCGCTGACGGGCGGCGGCGACCAGCCGCGACCCAGCCATTCGGCCACCCGCGCCCACAGGCGTTCGCATGACAGGCGGGTGGCGCCTGCGCGGTTTGGCGCGCCTGCGGTCGGCCTTGCGCCGGGCGGGGGGCGATGTAGCATCCGCCCGTCCACGGGCCCGTCTTCAGCCGTTTCGGCCGGTACGGCCGGCAGGACTCGTTCTCGTTGGACGGGAACCACGTGTCGCGTTCGATCTCCCTGCCGACCGTCGAGGCGTTGCGACCGAGCATCAGACCGATCCTGCGGATGCTGGTGCCGTTGCCGATCTCGATCTGGATGACCTGGCGTTCCTCTTCCGACAGGCGCGAACATGCTTCTCCCATAGGTGCAACATCCCTTCGGACTGGTTATCCGGACAATCTCCAATCTAACGGGTGTTGCACTTTCAATTAGACAACGGGTGATGCCGCTGCGTTGTTGTATTGTAGTAATATCGGATGATGTGAACACCATCCAGTGGTTCCGACAATCGTAATCGTTCGTATTGGCTGAACGCATTTTATTAAGGTACAGCAAAGGAGCATACCATGAAGCGTTCCAGATCTTTAGCGGCGTTCACTCGGACCAAGCGTAGACTGATCGTCACCGTTGCGACTGCTGCCGTGCTCCTTATATCGAGCTGTGCGGCAGTCGCAATGGTGCAATTTCACCAAGCGGATTACCAAGCTTTGGAGCAACGTGGGGCAACGCGCAAGACCCTTGATTCTTTTCGTGCCCTCAGTACCGCGGATGGGCTTTTCGATATGCCCGAGTTAGACACTCGAAACACTGAGGAATCACGAATCAACGCCACCTACATGGTGTCTCAGATGGTGGGCGAGAATCATGACAAGGTATCTACTCAACGCACTCTGGATTCCCTATACGCTTATGCCAAGGATGAACGGAATCCGCTTGCCATGAGACTAAAAGCCTATGTGGCCTTGAAGAACTTCAAGGATACGCGATGGGAATCCAGCGATGGAATTGTGAAACAGGTTGAGCAATCTTTCCCGAAGAATGTTGCAAGCGACGGTCTGGCGGAGTATCTTTCACTCGCGGAACCGGTAGCTGTTCTGGATTCCGACTTCACCCCGACAACCATGCTGGTTCCCTTCAACCCGCTTACCAACGAGCAGACCGAGAGACTCGCGACTTCGGCCATGATAACCAGATACCTGTTTGGTAATGGAAGTCAGATACCAGAGTATTTTTCGGATCTCAGTTCAGATTTGTGCGCATGGGCGTCTGGGGACTCTCCGTATGTGCAGCAAACACTCCTGGCCGCCGACGCTCTGACTGGCACCGAGCAAAGTTCCTGCATATCCCGTCCGGCGATCAAGAAACTCTTCGGTTGCAAGAACTCGACTCAAATGATCGCGATAGATGGTTCACTGACTGGCGTGTGCAGTCTGACACTCACCTATTACGCCTATAGATCGGGGGCAGCGCCATTATGATGCGGGACATCGAAAGCAGCGTTCTCGTCTTCAACCACGTGTCGAAACGTTATGCAAGGGACAAAAACCGCCGGTTCGTTCTCGGACCGATATCCTTTTCGCTGGAGTGTGGGGAAGTTCTTAGAATTCAAGGCGATTCCGGTTCCGGAAAGACAACGGTTCTCAGAATCGCGGGTCTTCTTACGGTGCCGGATCGCGGCGGCGTACATGTGTGCGGCGAAAAGGCGACCACTGAGAAATCCCGCGATCGGCTTCGCGCCGCCTGCATCGGAATCGTTTTTCAGGATGCGAACTTGTTTGGTCATCTGACGGTGTTACAGAATCTTCTTGTTGCGGATCAAGGGAAAGGGAACAGCGCAGAATGCCTTGAGCTGCTTTCCCGGTTTGGAATTCGGCGGCTGGCGAATGTGAAGGCGGGCAGGATTTCCGGCGGCGAACTTCAACGTGCCGGAATATGCCGTGCGCTGATTAACAGGCCTCGGCTGCTTTTGCTGGATGAGCCCACGGCATCGCTCGATGACGCGGCCGCCGATGAGGTGGCATCGGCCATTCGCATGCTGAGGGAAAGGGGTGTGGCGATTTTGCTGGCCAGCCACGATCCTCGTCTGGATGGGTTGGAGTCCCAATCGCTGCGTCTTGAGGCCGGGAAGGTGGTTGTGAGCTGATGAGAAAGGTTCTACGACTCGCGTGGTTTGAGCGAACGCATACGTTCAGAACATCGCGGGCGTTGGTTGTCATGTTGGCGATCGTTGTCGCCGTATGTTATTGCCTTCAGGGTTTTGTGGTCAGTGCGGTTCGGTCCCATGCAAGCAATGTCGAGAAGCACTCCAACGTATCCGTCATCGAGCTCAGCACGATTCGTCCGGACGCACGCGTCTTGGACGGGGAATCACTTTCCGAAGTATCAGGACTGGGACATGTCGTTTCCGTGGTTCCATGGATGCAGCACGATCTGGATTTGGCCGACGAAGGCGACTGGCCATCTCCAACGGTCAGCCCCGGATCGCTGTGGGCCACCACGTATTTCGAACCGAGGCTTCCGAAAATGATCAAGGGAGACAGGCCCGTCTCCCTGCAGGACGACGAGATTCTCCTACCCGATTCCGTTCCCGGAGGCAGCCTCAGGCATCTGTACGGCAAGACCGTCATGTTCGGGTACACGCATATCAACGGTAAATATCAAGGATCGTATAGAACCATTCCACTCAAGGTGGTGGGAATCTACGACAACTCCGTACCCGACAAGGATGGCGAGAATCCGTCCTATGTCTCCGAAAACACAATGGATGCCCTGTTCGACGGGAATGTCCAGGAATCATACACATTCGCATACGTTCAAGTCGATTCGGGCGATAATGTCCCCTTGGTCCAGAAGAAACTCGCCGCCATGGGATTCGGAGTGGCCGGTGCCGCGGGGCAGCAGGATGTCACGGGCATTCTTGCCGCACTTATGAGCATAGGCAGGTTCATGTTCCCCATTGTGCTTGTGTGCTCCCTGGTGTTCGGCTTATTTCTGAGCGTGATATGGATGAAGCAGCGCAAACGTTCGTTGGCGCTGCTCCGATGCCTTGGATACACGGCCGGGCAACTGAGCGCCCTTGCACTCGTCCAAGTCGTTCAACTTGTCGTCGCAGCGGGCATCGCGGGCATCATCTTGGGGGCGGGTTTCAGTTTGCTGCTGGCGCATTCCGTTGATTCCGGCGATCTGTTGAATCTCACGAATCTGGATTCGGTGGTTTTCGATCCGGTACTGGCGCTTGAAATGCTCGCCATCACCGTCGCTGGTGCAGTCATCGGGGCCCTTCCCCTGAGCGTAAGGATTGCACACACCCAGCCGGATGCGCTGATGCGCGGGTAGTTCAGTACCCGGCTTTTATGGCGGTGATGGTGAGCTTGTCTGATTAATTCCAATACTATGAGGCATAGTTAAATGTCGATACCGATATATGTCAGGGTCTCCCTTCACCCAACCCGGTCGACGGTTGCATGTCCCTCCCCCGCATCAGCCATCCAATCAGTCTTCGCCCTGTGTGTCCATGTCTCCCTCATTCCCGCTCCTCGCTCTATCGGGCACGATTCCGGCATCGTCATCATCCCGGCGGGCGGCGACGCCCAGACGGCCATCCATCGCGGATTCCGAAGCGTTGCGCGCCTGCAGATACATGGCGACAAGTTCCAACAGCACCAGCGCGTATACGATGATTGCACCGGGCAATTGCGCACGATCATAGAACGCGAGTATATCCGCATCCATCAAATCCGCTGTAAACGTCAACACGGGAAACGGGATCAGCGCCGCCGCAAACGACATGAAATGCGTTTTCACCATCGACCAGTCGACCGGATCGACCGGCGGTCGCCGGCGTCTCGGCGTGAACAGATGGCCTCGGCTGACCGTTATAATGATGATGGACACAGCAAAGATGACGGCGACCATCCACAGAACGCCCGGCAACAATCCGACAACAATCCCGTTCACCCGGTCCTCCAATCAGTCATAATAATCACCGCAACATATAAAAAACATAAGATGGCCGGCAACAAAAGCAACACATACAACAAAGCGACCTGCCGACCAAAGCCGGCAAGTCGCCAACAACCATACATGTATCAGGCGGTTGCGCGTTGCAAGCGCTGTGCCTCGAGCTTCTTGCGCATCCTCATGGCGGTCAGTTCATCAATCGGACGGCCCGTGGCAATCGTCAGCGGCTTGGCCTCAAGATCAACATATTCTTCCTGTTCCAAGGCCGTCTCAATCTGGTGCCACAACGAACCCACCGACACGGCGAACACTGCCTTACCGCTTTGCAACAGTTCGAGCATCTGTTCGCTGGTTGTGCATTCATGTACGTTTTGACCATCGCACATGATGGTCACATTGGCCAGCTGATCGGTGCTGCGTTGAGTCAAGAATCCGATAGCCGCCGTCACGTTCTGCAGATTCACACCGGCATCAAGCAACTTCTTGGATACAGCGAGAATCACCACATCCTTAAACGAGTATAGTCGTCGTGAACCGGAGCCATGAGACGGCGTGATGGACGGCTCAACAATCTGCTTGCGTGCCCAATAATCGAGCTGTCGGTACGTGATGCCGGCCACCTTGGAGGCCACAGTGCCACGGTAGCCGCGCTTGATCTCCTCAGTATCGACGTTGGAGAACAACTCCCCCTGAATCGCGTCAGCGTTCAGATTCTGACGGTCCTCAAGCGAAACATGAAGATGCAGCCCGGCCTGTCCCATGGCACTCCCCTAACTTATGCGTGTCTCGCATATGACTCACACTGGTGTAATCACATGATTGCAATTCTGCAATCAGTCTAACCCCATGCTAGGTGTGGACTATTGGGAAATAATGGCAGATTTCGTGAAGAACACGAGGCGGAATTTACCGATCATGATTTCGTCGCCGTTCTTCAGCGCCGCCTGATCAACACGCTGACGGTTCACGTAGGTGCCGTTCAGACTTCCTGCGTCAACCACAAAGAACTGACCGTTGACCCTGCGGAACACGGCATGCTGACGGGATACGGTGGAGTCGTCGAGCAGAATATCAGCTCGCGGATCACGACCGACGGTGATTTCATCCTCGTCAAGCAAGTAACGAGAACCTGAGACCGCTCCCCTGGCGGAAATCAGCAATGCCGTTCCCTCGGACAATCTGGTGATGGTGTCCAGATCCTCTTGAGTCAGCGGTCGATCGCCGGTGGTGGTAATGGGCAGTACATTAATCGCGGGCAGGCCGATAATGGTGGTTTCGCCTGCGCTAGGAATCGGGTTGGTCATAATCTCCTATTCTACCGTCTTTGCATACTGGTTTTGCGTAGCTTCGCGTACTTCGTCGATAATGATGCTGTCAGAAGGCTGTACGTTGACGTTGGACCCGTATTTCACCTGGAGCTGAGCGCCCACACCGCCGGCGATATCGACTGCGTTGGACAGTTCCTGCGGATTGCCAATGGCCTTCACTGTGTATGTGGGCTTGATGGTGGTGCCATCCACAATCAAACCTTCCTCGGCGTCCTGAATGTAGGTGGAGGTGATGACGCGCACGTTATTGATGGCGATTACCTCGGCACCGGCATTGCGAAGTTCCTCGATAAGGTTGAACATGATTGAGGCGTCCACTTTAGTCATCGAGCCTCGTCCGATTCGGATGGTCACGCCTTGACCCTTTGCCGGGAGTCTGCCGGAAATCAAGCCGCTGGTCTCCTCGTTTTGCTTGGCGATCTTACGCGCCTGCTCCTGCTCGTTAGCCGCCGATTTCAGCGAGTTGAGCTGGCTGTTCAACTGGGTTTTACGCTGCTCGAGATTGGAGATTTGCGTATTCGACTCGTTCAGCAGCCTTACCAGTTCACTCTCGTCCATCGTTTCGTACGTGGATTTAGTGTTATTGATCTGGCTCATGTAGGCGAAACCCAACAACGCGCACATCAGAGCGATGAGAATCGAGGATAGTAACCGTGATTTGTTGCTGGCATGGTTGAGATCCTTCCGGGGCTTCTTACGCACCGTGGGAAACGACCCGGTTTCCATCCAGTCGTTGACCTTGTCTTGTACATGCTGGTCGCGCATTTTCTCCAGCATGTTGTCTGATTGTGCTTTACGTGCCATACGTCAGTACCCTTGTCAGCCTCGGAAGATGAAGCGTCTGATCGCGGACACGTTGGAGAAGATGCGGATGCCGAGTACGACGATGACGGCTGTCTGCAGCTGCGAACCGACGCCGAGCTGGTTGCCGAGGAACACGAGCAGTGTTGCCGTCACCACGTTGGCGAGGAAGGAGATCACAAACACGCGGTCGGAGAAGCTGCGCTCGAAATAGGCTCGCGCGGCACCCAGCAGGGCGTCAAGAGCAGCGACCACCATAATCGGTAGATAAGGCTGCACGATGATCGGAATGTCCGGCTTGACGAACACGCCGATGACGACGCCGATGATCAGTCCCAGAACGGCTGCCATTATTCATTCCTTTCCGCGTACTTCACTTCGCCAGTGACTGCTGCCTCAAGTGTAATCGAATTGGATTTGCTCACCTGCGGGTAGATACCGGCTTCCTTGAAGGAATCGTAAAGACTTGCAAGTTTCTTCTTCCCCATCGCTTCGGCCAAGACGCTCTTATCGCCTATGGCTTCAATGGTATAGGGGCTTTGTATCGCGGTCATGCCGATGAGAATATGCCCGCCGGCCTTGCGTATCGAGGTTTGCGCGCCGAGCCTATTACCGTTGATGGCAATGGCTTCGGCTCCGTTTTGGAACATCAGGGAGACCAGTTGCTGCAGATCCAGATCGGTGATGACTCGGATGTTCGTGGAGGTGCCGACTCTCGTCGAGGAGGATTGATCCGACTGGCTTGCCGCGATTGGATCGGCCAGCGTCATGGTGATTCCTTCGCCTTCGACCACCGTGGCACCATTGACCATTTCGTCTTGGATAAGCGTATCGCTTTTCACGCTGCCGGAGATTTTCTTGGACTGTTCGTCAACTTGGGAGCGCAACTTATTGACGTCCGTGGTGAGTTCGTCTATTTGCGAGTTGCGATTCTCCAATTGCGTGGCCAAAGTCTGCCGTACCTGCTTACGCGGATCGGATTGCAACTGTTGCACGAATAGGCTGCAGGCAAAGCCAACGCCGACGCAGATGATGAATACGACGATGCGATTAAACCAGATGGAGAAGGTCGAACGATGCTCATGGACCAGTCGTGAGTCGGAGAACATCGGATCCATCGGACGATTGACAAGATCATCGATGAGCTGAAGCGAATCGTCGTTGGTTTTACGGCGGCGTGGGGTGCGGATGGCGGCGGCGTCATCCGGGGAAAGCGCATGATGTGATTCCGCGCCTCGGACTGAGTGGGAGAACACGGCGCGGCGTCGTACCGGCTCAGTCTCCTTGGGTACGGGGAATGAGACCGGGGCCGTGGCCTCAAGCGCCATACTTCTCCCCCAGTTCCTTGCGTAGCAATCCGACGCCCTGCTTGGTATAGATATATCCGGCGAGCCAATACATGGCGATGCCCCAGATGCCGGCGGCCAGCGCGGCGATGTAGAGCAAGTGGAAGAACGTACTGGTGCCCAAATCGGCGAAAATCAGACCGACGATGGAAATCATCAGCAGCGCGGTACCGGCCTTGCCCACGAAATGCACGGGCAGCGGACCATAACCGTACTGGGCAAGCCATAGCACCTGAATCGCCATCCACAGATCCCTCAGTCCCACGATAATCAGCATCCACCATGGGATGATGCCGGCGACGCTGAGAGCCAGAATCGAGCAGAAAATGAGCAGTCGGTCGGCAATCGGATCAAGAATCTGACCGATCTTGCTCACTTGGTTGAATCTGCGCGCGATGATGCCGTCAAGTCCGTCTGAAGCCGAGGAAATGGCGATCAGGGCTAGCGCCGCAATCATCTCGTGCTTGGAGATCAGCACGCTGATGAAAGGAATCGAGATGATTCGCAGCGCGCTGATCAAATTGGGCACAGTGAAATAGATGTCACGTGCTTCCGGACTGTATCTGGCGTTGACTTTCTGGTTGGTCATATCGACTAACAGTCTACATGCGGGAGGCTTGCAGAGCGGTAACAATGATGCCGCGTGCGCCGACTTCGTACAAATCATCCATCAGCTGGTTGACCTTGGCCTTGGGAACCATGACTCGCACGGCGTTCCACTGTTTGTCGTGCAGCGGGGAGATCGTCGGGCTTTCAAAGCCAGGGGTCACGGCCACGGCGGCGGCGACCTTGCTGATCGGAATGTCATAGTCCATCAGCACATACTGATGCGCAGTGAGCACGCCTTGCAGACGGCGGGTCAGCACGGCCAGACGTGGGTCCTGCTCGTTCAGACGCGGCGAACGAATCAGGCAAGCTTCGGAGTGCATGAGCGGTTCGGCAAACACGCGCAGGCCGGCGTTGCGCAGGGTGGTACCGGTGGAGACCACGTCGGCGATGAGGTCGGCCACGCCCAGCTGCACGGAGGATTCGACCGCACCGTCCAGATGGATGGTCTCGGCCTGGATGCCGTGCTCGACCAGATAGTCGTGTACGAGCTTATCGAATGTGGTGGCCACGCGCTTGCCCTGAACATCCTCCAGGGTGGTGATCGGGGATTCGTTCGGTGCGGCGAAACGGAAGGTCGAGGCACCAAAGCCGAGCGGCATGTGCTCGAGCGCGGCGGTACCGGAGTTCTTGAGTAGATCCTGACCGGTGATGCCGACGTCGATGGCGCCGCGGCCCACGTATACGGCGATATCGAGCGGACGCAGGTAGAACAACTCGATGCCATTGTCGGGATCTTGCACGACCAGCTGGCGAGGGTTGGTGCGCAGACGGTAGCCGGCCTCGGCCAGCATGTTCCACGCGGGCTCGGATAGCATGCCCTTGTTGGGCACTGCGATTCTCAGCATTTGCGTTCCTCTCACAGGTGCTTGTAGACGTCCTCAAGCGTCAGGCCGTGCTTGATCATCATGACCTGGACGTGGTAGAGCAGCTGGCTCATTTCCTCGGCGGTGCGGTCCGCACCCTCGTATTCGGCGGCCATCCAGGTCTCGCCGGCCTCTTCGATGATCTTCTTGCCGATGAAGTGGGTGCCCTTGTCGAGCTCGTCGACGGTCAGGGAGCCTTCGGGGCGGGTCTGGGCCTTCTCGGACAGTTCGGCGAACAGGGATTCAAACGTCTTCATGTGATTCGGATTCTTCTCTTGTGGTTATGGATGAAAGGTGGATTGCGGTTCAGGCTTGGAGCTCAGGCCTTGAACGCGGCCTCGGCCTCGGCGCGGATGTCGTCGATGGCCTGGGCGGGATTCTCGGCGCCGTACACGGCGGAACCGGCAACGAGCACGTCCGCGCCGGCCTCGGCCACGATGTGCGCGGTCTTGGGGCTCACACCGCCATCGACTTGAATGCGGGTCTTCAGTCCGCGACGGGTGATTTCGTCGCGCAGGCGGCGGACCTTGGCCATCTGGTTGTCGAGGAACTTCTGGCCGCCGAAGCCGGGCTCGACGGTCATGATGAGGACCATGTCGAACTCGTCGAGGATATCGAAGATCGGCTCGACCGGTTCGGCCGGGCGCACGGCGAAGCAGGCCTTGCAACCCATGTCGCGCAGCTGGCGGGCCAGACGCACGGGGGCGTGGGTGGCACCCATGTGGAAGGAGACGGAGGCGGCACCGAGCTTGGCGTATTCGGGGGCCCAACGGTCTGGGTCCTCGATCATGAGGTGCACGTCGACCGGCAGATCGGTGACCTGGCAGATGCGGCCGACGATCGGCTCGCCCAGGGTCAGGTTCGGCACAAAATGATGGTCCATGACATCGACGTGGACCAGGTCGGCGTTGGCGATGGCCTTGAGATCACGTTCGAGGTTGCAGAAGTCAGCGGACAGGATGCTGGGTGCGATTGCGATATTGCTCATGGTTTCCTACCTTATCTGTGCAATGGGACTTGGGGTCCCGTGTTTCGCGCTGTTTCGGCGCTGTTTATCGTGGTGTCACTTAGTGCGCTTGGCTTGCTTTTTCTGGCGAAGCTGTTCCTCTTCGATGCTCTGGCGTTCGAGCTCGTCGGCGGTGACCGCCGCAAGCCCGCGCGCCTGCGCCTTGGGGTCCGGCCCGTACTGGTAGAGCACGACGAACAGGATGCAGCCGAGCACGAAGACGATGATCGCGGTCCACATGTTGGTCCTCAGGCCCAGAATCACCGTGGAGTAGTTGATGCGCACGTTTTCGATCCAGGTGCGGCCCAGGCCGTACCACATCAGGTACATGGCGAACTGCTGGCCGGCCTTGAGCCGGTCGGCGAGCTTGTGGCCGAGGTAGATGATGAGCGCGGCGCCGATGAGGTTCCAGATCATCTCGTACAGGAACGTGGGGTGGAACAGCGTGGTCCTGTAGTCCGGGCATTGCGCGCCGGAATAGCAGATTTCGGATTTGCCGATGGCGTCCGCGTCGTTGAGCTTCAGGCCCCACGGCAACGTGGTGGGCCAGCCGTAGAGTTCCTGGTTGAACCAGTTGCCGAGTCGGCCGATGGCCTGGGCCACGGGCAGCGCGGGGGCGATGGCATCGGCGAAGATCGCGAACGGATAGTGCTTGTGGCGGCACCACAGGAACGCCACCAAGGTGCCGACGGAGATGCCGCCGAAGATGGCCATGCCGCCTTCCCACACCTTGAGGATGTTGACCAAGTTGCCGGTGGGCGGGAAGTAGTCAGCCGGCGTGGTGATGCAGTGGTAGAGGCGCGCGCCCACCAGTGCGCAGGGCACGGTGACGAGCGTGGTGTCGAGAATCTGGTCGAAGGTGCCGCCGTACCGCTTCCAACGTGTGGTGAGGATCCATACGGCCACGCAGATGCCGATCAGGATGCAGATCGCATACATGTGGATAGTGAATGGGCCGATCTCGAACTTGGAGAAGGTCGGTGAGGGAATATAAGCCAGATTCATCGTGCCTCTACTTGCTGGTGCTCATGGTGTGTCCGCGCGCGGGTTGTGCTTGATGCTCTGTGACTACCCTACCGTGTCACGGCACAATCCGCGTGAGGCGCACCGGGTGTTTACCGGGCGTTGTGGATGCCTTCGGCCAGTTCCTCGCTCTTGGCGGCGAGCAGCTTCAAGCCTTCCTTCGGGTCGCGTGCGGTCTTGTCGTCGTCCGCGAGCATGGTGTGCACGAGCGCGGAGCCGACGATGACGCCATCGGCGTAGGCGCCGACCCGGGCGCCCTGTTCCGCGGTGGATACGCCGATGCCCACGCACACGTTCTCGGCACCGGCCTGACGGGTGCGCTCCACGAGGAGTTCGGGTGAGGCGTCGATGGTGGCGCGTTCCCCGGTGACGCCCATGCGGGCGGCCGCGTACACGAAGCCACGCGCGTTGCGGGCCACGGTTTCGAGGCGCTCGGTGGACGAGTCCGGGGAGACCAGGAAGATGCGGTCGAGTCCGTGACGGTCGGAGGCTTCGATCCACTCCCCCGCCTCGTCCGGGATAAGGTCCGGGGTGATGAGACCGGCGCCGCCGGCGTTCTCGAAGTCACGGGCGAAACGCTCGACGCCGTAGTGGTACACGAGGTTCCAGTAGCTCATGATGAGCGGCACGCCGCCGGCGTTGGCCACGGTCTCGACGCCCTCGAACACGCGCCTGATGGTCTCGCCATTGTTCAGGGCGATGGAGGCGGCAGCCTGGATGACCGGGCCGTCCATGACCGGGTCGGAGTATGGCAGGCCGATCTCCACGGCATCGACACCGTGCTCGACCATTGTCTTGAAGGCATCAAGCGAGACATCCGGGTTCGGGAAGCCATAGGGCAGGTAGCCGATGAAGGCGGGCTTGTTCTCGGCCTTGAACTTGGTGAACATTGCGCCCGACTTGCTGGGCTTGTGGCTGATGCCCAGCGGCTGGCCGGACGGCGTATTCGCTTCGTTGGTCATAATCAACAATCTCCTCTTCTTGTTCAGGCGACGGTGTTGCCGTGGGCACCGGTCACATCAAGCGCGGCGGCCTGATCGTCGGTCAGGTAGCCGAACCACTTGCCGGCGGTGGCCATGTCCTTGTCGCCTCGGCCGGAGATGTTCACGATCATCACGGCCTTGTTATAGCCCTTGGCTTTCAGATCGGCGGCGGCCTTGTACGCGCCGGCCACGGCGTGCGAGCTTTCGATGGCGGGGATGATGCCCTCGCTCTGGCTCAGGTCGCGGAAGGCGTTCATGGCCTCCTCGTCGGTGGCCCAGCTGTAGTTCACGCGGCCGATATCCTTGAGCCATGCGTGCTCGGGGCCCACGGACGCATAGTCGAGGCCTGCGGAGATCGAGTAGGTGTCGAGCGTCTGGCCTTCGTCGGTTTCCAGCAGGTAGCTCTTGGCGCCCTGGAACATGCCGAGCTGGCCGGTGCCGGGGGCGAAGCGGATGGCGTGCTGGCCGGATTCGGGGCCGTTGCCGCCGGCTTCGTAGCCGTAGAGGTTCACGCGCTCGTCGTCCAGGAAGGCGTTCATCACGCCGATGGCGTTGGAGCCGCCGCCCACGCAGGCGCAGATCGCGTCCGGATGGTCAATGCCGTACCAGTCCTGGAGCTGCTGCTTGGCTTCCTCGCCGATGATCTTCTGGAAGTCGCGCACCATGGCCGGGAACGGGTGTGGGCCCGCGACGGTGCCGAGCAGGTAGTGCGTGTCCTTGACGTTGGTGACCCAGTCACGCAGGGCCTCGTTGATGGCGTCCTTCAGAATCTTGTCGCCGAGGGTCACCTCGACCACTTCGGCGCCGAGCATACGCATGCGGGCCACGTTCAGGGCCTGACGGCGGGCGTCGATCTGGCCCATGTAGATGCGGCACTTGAGGCCAAGCATGGCGCACACGGTGGCGGTGGCCACGCCGTGCTGGCCGGCGCCGGTCTCCGCGATCACGCGGGTCTTGCCCATGCGCTTGACGAGCAGGGCCTGTCCGAGCGCGTTGTTGATCTTGTGCGCACCGGTGTGGTTCAAATCCTCGCGCTTGAGGAAGATACGGGCGTCGAGACCGGTCTTCTCCTTGACGAGTGCGGCGAAGCGCGGGGCTTCGGTCAGCGGGCTCGGGCGGCCCACGTAACGCTGCTGGAGCGTCATGAATTCCTTGTGGAATTCGGGGTCGGCCTTGGCCTCATTGTAGACGCGCTCCAGCTCGTCGAGGGCGGTGATGAGGGCCTCGGGCACATAGCGGCCGCCGAACTGTCCCCAATACGGTCCCTGATGTTCGCTCAACGGGGTTGTTTCGGATGCTTTCACTTGTGCTCCTGCCTTTACTAGTCGTTCCACTGCAAGTTCATGATCATCAGCGGTGGCCACGCCTTCACCGACCAGTACCGCGTCCGCTCCCGCGCGGGCGTAGTCTTCGACCTCGACCGCGCCGAATACGCCGGATTCCGCCACCTTGATGACGTCATCGGGCAGATCGGCCGCGAGTTCGTTGTATTTGTTCACGTCTACCTTGAGGTTCTTCAGGTTGCGCGCGTTGATGCCTATCACCTTGGCACCGGCCTTGCGGGCGCGTTCGATTTCCTCGCGGGTGTGCGTTTCGACCAGCACGGTCATGTTCAACTCGTGCGCCAGGTCGAGCAGGTGCTTGAGCTGGGCGTCGTCCAATGCGGCGACGATGAGCAGCACCAGGTCGGCGCCGTGGGCGCGGGCTTCGAAGATCTGGTAGTCGGTGACGATGAAGTCCTTGCGCAGCACCGGAATGTGCACGGCGGCGCGGACCTTGTCGAAATCGTCAAGGCTGCCGAGGAATTTGCGGCCTTCGGTGAGCACGGAGATGGCGCTTGCGCCGCCCTTCTCGTATTCGCGGGCCAGTACGGCCGGGTCCGGAATGTCGGACAGGTGGCCCTTGGACGGGGACGCGCGCTTGATTTCGGCGATCACCGGGATGCCGTCGGCGCGCTTAAGCCATCGTGTCGCGTCAATCGGAGCCGGGGCCGCCAGCGCGGCCTTCTTCACGTCCTCAAGCGATACGGTGAGCTCACGGGTGCGCTGATCCTCCAGCGCTCCCGCCACCAGTTCGTCCAAAACCGACATGGTCCTCCCTTTGTTGGTGTTCGGTCATGCGCCACTCTAGGTCACGCCCCATCCCGATTGCCGAACCCGTCCTACATTCTGGGCTATTCCTCGTTGGTTCGTATCGCTACGGAACCAGAGCGGCCAACAAAAAGGAAAATCGCCATGAATATCGGTCATACGGCCTGGGATTGATTCCATTGATGGCATAGACTGGGCGCATGTGCAGGAGATTCGCGCTTGATTTGGATTGGGATGCCGTGGCCTCGCAGTTCGCGGTAGACGAGGATGACGTGCGCGTTGACACTCTGCCACAGCCTTCCTACAACATCGCACCCACGCAGAACATTGGCGTGGTGGCACAGGGCAAGGATGGCCGCCGTCATCTGACCGGTGCCTATTGGTCGCTGGTGCCGCGATGGAGCGCCAGCAAAGTGCTGAGCTACCCCACATATAATGCGCGTGTGGAGTCTGCGCATGTCAAGCCGGCGTTCGCCGAATCCACAAAATCCATGCGAGCCATCATCCCCGCTTCCGGCTACTACGAATGGAAAGGTCGCAGGCCGTTCTATTTTCACGCACCACATGATGAACTATTGTCTTTGGCCGGCCTGTACTCATGGTGGAGGCCGTCTCCCGCATCGCCATGGCAGCTGACCGCAACCATCATCACCTGCCCTGCCGCGGACGAGTTCGTCAAGGTGCATGATCGCATGCCCCTGCTGGCGCCTCGGAATATGGTTGCCTCATGGCTGGACCGCTCCGTTGACGGAGCCGCACTGTTAGATTCCATGCGGGAAGCGGGTACTATGCTTTCCCGGCGTCTGCAATTTCACGAAGTCGCGCCACTGAACAGCGACGGCAAACGTCTTATTCAGCCATTGGATTCCACCGAACCCATGCGTCTGTTTTGAGCTCTTGCAGCTGGAACCGGTTATGCAGCTGTATATGAAGACGGATCAATCAACGCCCCGCTGATAACTAACCTCGTATGGCCATCAGTCAAAAACAGGTCTCTTCCGCTCGACATTGGTCGACTACGACTACTTTTGCACCAATCCGCGCAGCAACTCGATCTCGTCGCGATGCGTGGCGGGCGTCTGCTCCTTGGTTTCGAGGATCATCGGGAGCTTGGCCATGATCGGGTCGTTGACCAGTCGCGTGAAAAACGGGATGCCGAGCTGGCCCTCCCCGATGTTGGCGTGACGATCCTTATGCGAGTCGAGGCCAAACTGCGAATCGTTCACGTGAATCGCCTTGACCTTGGCCAATCCGATCGCATCATCCAACTGATGCATCACGCCATCGTAGTCGTTCACCAAATCGTAGCCGGCATCCAACACATGGCAGGTGTCGAGCGTGACGCCGACGTTCGCCTTGTTCTCCACGCCGTTCATGATCGTGGCGAGCTCATCGAAATTGCGCCCGCATTCCGTGCCTTTGCCGGCCATGGTCTCCAGAAGCACCATGACGCCGGTCGTACGCTCGAACACCTGATTCAGTCCTTCGCTGATCAGCCGGCAGCCGGTCTCGGAGCCTTGGCCCACATGTGCGCCGGGATGAATATTGATATACACCTCCTGGCCGGCCTCGCGGATGGCGGTCAGCAGCTCGATGTCCTCGGCCAACGCCTCGATCGCGAATGCGCGCTTGGCCTCATCCTTGCCGGCCAGATTGTAGACGTACGGCGCGTGGACGACCAACGGCCCATAGTCCTCAGCCTTCAGACGTGCGCCGAACGTTGCCGCGTCGGCCGGGTCGAGCGCCTTCGAATGCTTGCCGTACGGGGAACGCGGGAAGAACGCGAACGCGGTTCCGCCCTCCTCATGGGAGCGTTCCAGCAGTGCATTCCATCCGCCGGCCGTCGACAGATGCGATCCGATATACAGTTCCGTCATTCCAAACTCCTCATGTTCCGCTCGCTGTTCGTGTTACCGCTATCATATGGTAGGCGGCATCGCGCGCCGCCCGCACAACCGACACGAGACACAACTGTTCACCCGACCAAAGGAGACCCGAGCATGGCGGCAGCCGGCACACCCAAGGACGATACCGGCCTTGAACGAAAGATGGAGTCGCGCCACCTGACGATGATCTCCCTGGGCGGCGTGATCGGCACCGGTCTGTTCGTCAGCTCCGGCTACACGATTCATCAGGCGGGGCCGTTGGGCGCGATCCTCGCTTACGCGGCCGGCTCTCTGCTCGTATACTGTGTGATGGTCTCGCTGGGCGAGCTGTCCGTGGCCATGCCGTACGCCGGCAGCTTCCACATGTATGCGAAGCGGTTCATCGGCCCCGGCACCGCGTTCACCATCGCCATCCTGTATTGGCTGAACTGGGCGGTGGCGCTCGCCTCCGAATTTACGGCCGCGGGGTTGTTGATGCAGCGATGGTTCCCGCATTCGCCGTCCTGGGTGTGGTCGGCCGTATTCATTGTGGTGGTGTTCGCGCTCAATATCATGTCCGTGCGGCTGTACGGCGAGGCGGAATTCTGGTTCGCGTCGATCAAGGTGTTCGCCATCGTCGTGTTCATTGTGATCGGCCTGCTGGCGATCTTCGGCGCCATACCGATTGCCGGCCATGATTCCGCGCCATTGTTCACCAACTTCGTGGCCGGCGGCTGGTTCCCGAGCGGCATCGCGCCGATTTTCTCGACTTTGCTGACCGTGGTGTTCGCGTTCTCCGGCACCGAAGTGGTGGGCGTGGCGGCCGGCGAAACCAAGGATCCCTCGCGTGCGATCCCCAAGGCCGTGCACACCACGGTGCTGCGCCTGGTAATTTTCTTCATCGGCTCGATTCTGGTGATGGCGGCCTTGATCCCCTGGCATCAGGCCGGCGTGGATACGAGCCCGTTCGTGCTGGTGTTCCAGTCAATCGGTATGCCGTTCGCCGGCGACATCATGAACTTCGTGGTGCTCACGGCTGTGCTTTCCGCCGCGAACTCCGGCCTGTACGTGTGTTCGCGCATGGTGTGGTCGCTGGCCAAGGAGCGGCTGATTCCCGAACGTTTTGCTAAGACGAATTTCCGTGGTGTGCCGGTGTGGGCCGTGCTGTTCAGCATGGCGGGCTCACTGCTGGCGTTGCTGTCTTCCGTGATCGCCGCTTCGACCGTGTATCTGGTGTTGGTCGCCGTATCCGGCTTGGCGACGCTGGTGGTGTGGTTCTCCGTGTGCGTGTGCCATATCCGGTTTAGGCGTGAATGGACGCGGGATGGTCATAGTGCCGACGAACTCGGCTATCGCGCTCCCGGCTTTCCGGTGTTGCCGTGGCTGGCCATCGTGATGTGCATCGGCGCGCTGCTGCTCGTGGTGCTCGATGAGACGCAACGTTCGACCCTGTATTGCATGATTCCGTTCGTCGTCTGCTGCTACGCGGCCTATTACGCCCTCGAACGCCAACGCAAACGCGAAAAGAATACCTAACTCGGTTTCGAGGGGCTGATTCGGCGTTCGCCGGAGGTCTACTTGCGTTTCAAGGGGCTGATGCCCAAGTAGGCAAGGCTCCGAAATGGCGTCATGTCGTTGCCACAAAGCCGTTTATACTCGCGGTTTGGCGTTTGAGCAGCCCCTCGAAAGCCAAGTAGATGTCCCCACCGGACGAAATCAGCCCCTCGAAGCCGAGAAACCATTGATGGCCGATTATGTTGAGCCCAGTGACGTGCCTGGTCCCGTGCTCGAACTGGTACAACAATTGGAGTTTGGTTTTTGCAAAGGGGCATTGTTATGTACAAGGTGTTGGTGTCGTTCGCAGACAGCTAATGCGCGTTGACTCGTCGCGCTAAGCCGTGGTCGCCGTTTGGACCCACGGCGCTTCTGTTGTGCCATTTCCCACGCACTTGGTCGAAGGCTGGCGATGGGCCCTGACCAAAAGGAATTTCCTCTCCGCAATCATGCTCGGCGCTATGGTGACATCGCCTGCGTGGCCAGTATCACCGGCGCGCAGATCATGTTGGCCGCCCGTGGCACCAGCGCGGTCATGATCGGACTGCTCGGCACGGCAATGGGCGTGAGCACGTTGGTCGGCTCGCTGTTGGCCAACAAACTGGTTGATATGGTTCCCACTGGGAGACTGATTGCGGGCGCACTTGCGTTATTCGCGGTCAGCCAGATGCCACTGCTATTCCTGCACAGCTACGCGGCCATTCTGATCTGCCAGATTCTGGCCGGCCTGCCGTTCCCCGCGTTGAACGCCGGTCTGCTGGGCTTTCTCTACGGCAAGACACCCGACAACATGCAGGGGCGGGCTTCTGCCGTATTTGAAACCACGGTCGGCATACTGGGCGCGGCATGCCCGGCGATGGTCGGCTGGCTGTTGCAACAGCCGGATCTCGGTTTCACGGCGGTGATGGGCGTGGCCGTGGCCTGTTCCGTAGCGGGATTGGCCATATCGTTGGCCGGCCCGCTGCGCAGCATTCCAACTCCCGAACGATGGTCGGAGGTTGCCCTGTAACGCCAAACGGCGGAGCGCCGGTCTTATATGAGGTCGTACGGCATCTGATGCTTGACCAGCCAGAAGATGCCGAGGCCGATGAACACCAGCAGATTGAATCCGCCGCTATGCCATGGCAGCACGATGATTAGCGTCGCCATACGCGCCACATAGAACGCCGCACGCCGCCAGCCTTCTCGCGGCCGGGTTTCCACTGTCATGTGCGTGAAACTGCCGCCGAACGTGCAGCCGCCGCGCAACCATGGCACCACGCCCTCGAAGAGGATGAGCGCCGCCAGGAAGAGGATCGAACCGGTCCAGTCGAACGGTTCCATCGACTGCCATGAGCCATTGGAGCCCGAGGGCAGGTTCGAGCGGACGATCATGACGAACAGATGCGTCGGCATCACGGCGAACGCGATCAGCGTCATGTCGATGATGAACGTGATCAGCCGCCTCATGAAGCCTGGTGTGGTGGTCGGCGTCATATCGGCGACCCGCGCCGGAATCAGGCGCAGCGAAAGCATGGACAGCGCGAATCCGATCAGCGCGCCGGTCGTGTTCCACAGGAGATCGTCCACGTCGAACAGACGGTAAGCGCACGGGAACACGCCCATGAGGCCGGTCAGCTGCATCGTCTCCAGAAATAGCGACGTGGCGAACGACAGTACTGCGGTAACCGGCAGCGGCCAACGCCATATGCGGCCCATGATGAAGCCCAACGGCAGGAAGAACACGATATTAAACGCGATTTGCAGTACGGCGGTGAGACCATCGGTACGGATGTCACCGATGAACTGCAGTGGGTTGAGCTGCGGTGTCAGATGGTGCGCGGCGCAATAGGCCGCCGCATCGGCCGGCATCGGATACAGTGTGAAGCACAGCAGGCCGAGCAAGTACAGCACCGTGCCATACGCCACTATGGCCGACGACAGTAGGATGCGATTGTCGCGGTGATACAGCAGCGCCAGCACCGGCACGGTCAGCAGCATGGACACAAACGGCCACAGCGCCATCGCGAACGCAAACGGTTCGGAAAAGTTCTTAAGAAATCCCATCTTCAATGCTCCCTGCTTCGGCCCGCTCCGTTCGGTTTCGGACCTTGACTCTCGACTTCTGATTCCAAGGTACGGAACATGACGGCATGCGGGTATCGGCCACGAGAGCGAAATCATTGGGATGAAAGACGATTCGTATCATTCGCATGGATGAGGGAGATGCGCCAGTTACCATTGACGCCGACGAGGATGGCGTGGTCGACGCCGTGACCGCGCAGATGAGCGAGCGTACGTCGTTCATCGTGTTGGACCAGATCACTTCCGCCACCGCTATGCTGTTTCCGGCCCAGCGCATCGCCGCCGAAGCCCATCGCCGCGGCATCCGCATTTTGGTTGGTGGCGCGCACGCTCCCGCCCAACTGGCCGATCCGGTCGGCGGACTGCAGTCCGATTGGTGGGGCGGCAATTTTCATAAGTTCCCGTGTGCGCCGCGTGGCACGGCATTGCTGGTGATTCCGCCCGAAGGCGGTCAGGATGGTCAGGATTTGTGGCCACTGATCGACTCGTGGGGTTTCGCCGACCCGTTCCCGGAGCGATTCGATGAGCAAGGCACCCAGGATTTATGCGGTCCGATTGCCGCGCCCGAGTCCCTGCGCGAGATCGAGCGACTGTGGGGCTGGGATGTCGTGCGCCGGTACATGTCCGATCTTGCCGATTACGCGGAGCGTCGGGTATCCGAGGCGGCCAGCGAGGTCGGCGGCGAACTGTACCTGCGCCTCACCGCCCACGCCTACGTCACCACCGACGCCATAGACCGCTTCGCCGAACAATCTATCCCAACCATCGTCGGATGGCTGCGTGGGTAAGCGAATCGTATGTTGCGTGGTGCCTTAACTATGGATGATTAAGGCGCCAATGCAACAGTATTAGAGTTTTGCGGGTTGTAGAGCTGCTTACAGAAAATTTGCGGTTGAACGGCAGCCCCAATCTTCCGTCACAGTGGCTTGACGAAATCTTCGCCATTGAAGTAGCCGGCGATGGCGTTGTGCTCGATGATGAGCTGCGGGTCGATGGCAAGCGTGTGATGTGGGTCTTCAGTGCCGCTGATTCCCCCTAATGGTCGATTATCTCTTCCTCGATAATCAATATGCTGTCATGTGATCGCATGACAGCATATTGACATTCCCCAAACAAAGTGTTCTACTATGAACGGTATGACGATTCGTATTGTTCCGATTGAGCCGCAATGGTTTGAGGAAAAGGCCCAAGTTCAGTCGTACACGTGGCGCGAACTCAATCAGGGGCATATTCCGCAGGAAATCGTGGATGCGATCACTCCCGAATTCGCGCTCAAACTGACGCGCAGCCACGCCAAAGAACCCAATCAGGTCGTATTGGTCGCTTTGGAGAACAACCACGTGATTGGTTTTGCTGAGCTTCTGCAAACGCCGCGCTCGCCAATCAAACGGTCCGAGGCTGCGGAACTGGCTTCGCTATATGTGTTGGAATCTTGCCATCGTCATGGCGTTGGCCGTGCTTTGGTTGAGGCGGGCCAACGCGCCATCGGCAACGATCGGCTCGCCTTGTGGGTCGCCGGATTCAACACCAACGCCCAAAGTTTCTACCGTCACATCGGCTTCCATGAGACCGGCCTGACTCAAACCGAAGACATGGGCCCGGAACTCGAAATGATCAACTACTCTGACGGCGTATTCCAGTGAGCAGCGCGCGGCGACTATCCGCGAATTTCAGGAGAACATGAGCCGGCTGGGTCTGACCGCCGAACGGATCGGCAAGGATTTTGGCGTCAGCGGCAGCAGAGTGGAGCAAATCATCACCCTCAAGTCGGGCGTGCTGGAGTATCCGTGGATTATCCGCGCCTATCTACTGAGCAAAGCCGCGGCGCAGGGCGTGGAACTGACGCCGTTCACGGCGCTACGCGGAAATCCACACGATTATTGGTTCCTCGACGGCGACTTTATCGACCGAGGCGAAATCGATTAAAACCGATTGATAATCGGCCATTTATACGCGAGAGGCGCCGTCAATCGCCTCGCGCATAGAGGCCATCGCTCTCCGTGCAGGTGGCGATGCGTGTGTAGTATTCCGTCTTGTCCTCATGGTCGATACGTGCGCCGCAATGCTGCTGCACCGCAAGACTTGCCGGATTGGTTTTGTGGACACTCAGATAAGCCTCTTTGATGCCGAGCTCGCGGGCCTTGGCAAGCGTGAGCTTGAGCCCGGCGGTCGCGTAGCCGTGGCCGCGGTATTCGCGGGCGACACCGTAGCCGATGTGGCCCGGACCGTTGCGCAGGAAGTCGGTGAGCCGGTGACGCAGGTTGAAGATGCCCACATAGTCGCCCTCATCGTTGACGAGAATGTATTTGGTGGCTGGCACCCAGCCGTCCGGCAGGCCGACGCCAAGCGACTCATCACGCAACCCTCGCACATATGCGGCGAACCGTTCACGATTCATGCCGGCCGCTGGGTTCTCGAATCCCATCTCCTCCGCCGGGAATTTCGCGAACAAGTCAAACGCGCGTTCCTGGTCCGCCAGCCATGTCTCGATCAGCCGCATTGGTCACACTCCTCCTGTTGACACAGCAAACCACACTACTACTGCTCGGCCAACGGCCGCAAGCCTTATCTAGGGTGTGTTTGCGCTAGTTGGTTTTGCTGGTGTTTTTGAGTTGGATGGTGATGAGGATGAGTTGGAGGTTGGCGAGGAAGGTCTCGTCGAGCCTGTCGTAGCGGGTGGCGGCCTTGCGGTGGTGCTTCATGCGGTTGAAGACGCGTTCGACCATGTTCCGTCCCTTGTGCGCCTCCCTGTCGTAGTCCCATGGGTCCGTGCGGTTCCTCTTGGGCGGCACGACCGGCATCAGGCCGAACGACTCGGCCAGCAGGCGGGTGGAATCCCCCTCGTACGCGCGGTCCATGAGCAGGTGCGCGCCCATGAACGCGCCGGGCGCGGCCATCGAGCGGCGCCCGTGGGCCGCGTCGTGCTCGTTGCCCGGGCCCGGATGGATCTCGACGAGCGTGCTCCCGCTGTCGGATACCACGCGGACTTTGGTGTTCCGCCCTCCCCGGGAGACGCCGACGGACCGGGAGCCCCCTTTTTTTCGGCGCCCCGGCCGCGTGCTGGTGGACCTTCACGCTCGTGGAGTTCATGGCGAGCACCCGGATCTCCACCCCGATGATCCGCTCCTCCTGCAATGCCGTGAACAGGCGCTCCATCGCGCCGTTCCCGGACCAGCGGTTGAACCGCCGGCAGACGGTGATCCACTTGCCATAGCACTCCGGCAAATCCCTCCACGGAGCCCCGTCCTGCACATCCACAGCAGGGCGTTGACGAACCTGTAGTTGTCGACCGCCACGTTGCCCCTCTGTCGCGGCAACAGGTGCGCGACCCTCATGAACCGGTCAAGCGTGATGCCATACCCCGGCGTACACACACGCCAATCATCACACAAAACCTAAATAATGTAAACACACCCTAACTATTCTGTTCGATGTTCATTTGATACGTATCGACGACCATACTCGGTTTGTGTGTTTTTGACGGTTTTTGTGAGGTTGTAATCGCTTTCCAAAATGGTGAATACGCTTCAGCGGGAGAGGCTCAATGTTCAAATGACACTGTGCCGGTCTCACGAAATGCAAGCAAGATATGCGCGATTGAGGCAAATCGTTTCAGAAGCATCCGGCAAAGCCGTGTATCGCCTCCTTGAAATTTTTTGTATTTGGGACTAATTTATGCACTTGGCAACGCAATCAGTGACATTTGCTGTCTGATTGCTTACACCCACGCAAAATATATTCAAGGAAGAAAGAGGGAGCGGCATGATTGATCTTGCTGCTGGAGAATCCGCGATTCGCCTGTCGCTGAGTTGGGTGGATTGGCTGATCCTCATCATCTATTTCGCCATGATCGTGTGGATTGGTTACTCCATCCACAAGCAGCAGAAGTCCAGTGAAGACTTCCTGCTCGCCGGCCGTTCCATGCCGGCGTGGATTGCAGGCTTGGCATTCTGTGCCGCCAACCTAGGCGCCACCGAGATTCTGGGTATGGCCGCTAACGGTGCCCAGATCGGTATGCCGACCATCCACTACTACCTGATCGGCGCCGTGCCGGGCATGGTGTTCCTCGGCATCTTCATGATGCCGTTCTACTACGGCTCCGGCGTGCGCTCGGTGCCTGAGTTCATGTACCAGCGCTTCGGCAAGGGCGCGCACATCATCGTATCGCTGTGCTTCGCCGTCTCCACGATTCTGCAGGCCGGCATCAACCTGTACGCCATGGCCCTGATTCTTCAGGCCATGCTGGGTTGGACCCAATGGACCGCCATCATCGTGTCCGCCGTGTTCGTGCTCGCCTACATCACGCTGGGTGGTCTGACCTCCGCAATCTACAACGAGGTCATGCAGTTCTTCGTCATCGTCGCGGCCCTCATCCCGGTCACTGTCATCGGTCTGTCCCACGTGGGCGGCTGGTCCGGCCTGACCGCCAAGCTCGACAGCATGCAGGACTGGAGCGGTTCCATCCACGCTTGGGCCGGCACCGGCCTCGGCAACGTGACCAACCCGGTCGGTGGCGACTGGTTCTCCATCCTTATGGGCCTCGGCTTCGTGCTCGGCTTCGGCTACTGGACCACGAACTTCACCGAGGTGCAGCGCGCCTTCGCCGCGAAGAGCATGACCGCAGCCCGTATGACGCCTATCCTGGGCGCCATCCCGAAGATGCTCATCTGGATTATCATCATCATCCCTGGCCTGATCGCCGCCGCTACCGTGGGCAACCTGTTCGCTGGTGACCACCCGGTGCTGCAGTACAACGAAGCCATTCCGTACCTGTTCAAGATGTACCTGCCGAACGGCGTGCTCGGCGTGGCAATCACCGGTATGATGGCCTCCTTCATGGCCGGCATGGCCGCGAACGTCTCCTCGTTCAACACCGTGTTCACCTACGATCTGTGGCAGGACTACGTCAAGCCCGGCAAGGACGACAAGTACTACCTGAACATGGGCCGCTGGATCACCGTCATCGGCGTGTTCATCTCCGTGTTCACCGCTTGGATCGCCTCGCAGTTCGGCAACATCATGACGTACCTGCAAACGCTGTTCAGCTTCTTCAACGCCCCGCTGTTCGCCGTGTTCATCCTCGGCTTGGTGTGGAAGCGCGTCTCCAACGTCGCCGGCACCGTCGGCTACGTGTGCGGCATTCTCGCCCCGCTCGTCACCTACATCCTGTACTTGCAGTCCGTCGCGGCCGGCAACCCGATTTTCGGTTCCGCCACCGCCGAGACTTGGTACGGCGCCATCATCTCCTGCCTCGCGACCTGGATCGCGGCGGCTGTGCTTACGCCGTTCACCAAGTCCAAGACCGATGAGGAACTCGAGGGCCTGACCTTCGGCACCAACGGCATCAAGTACTTCAAGGAGGCCTCCGCCGAGGAACTTGAGGACGCCAAGCACGCCGCCAAGGAAGCCGGAAAGGATGTCTCTACAGTGAAGGTTCCGTGGTACAAGAAGCCGCTCATTCTCGGCTCCGTGATCTTCACCCTCGGTCTCGTGTTCTACATCCCGTTCTTCTAAACCGCAGGTGGAAAGATTTAAGGAGTGTATGAAATGACTGATGAAACGCAAGAAACCAAGAGCCTGCTGACCCAGGCCGAAAAGGATCAGGCCGTTAAGGCGGCCCGCACCAACGACCTGCGTCGTCTGATCGCGATCCTGTTCGTCATCTACGGTGTGATCGTGACGATCGTTGGCATCGTGGCACCGAACATGAACGGTGCCGACACCAACGGCATTGCGATCAACCTGTGGACCGGCATCATCATGCTGGTCATCGGAATCCTCTTCGAGGTGTGGTGCCGCGTCAAGCCGCTGTCGGCCGACGACATCATCGCCTCCGCCGAGGAGTCGGCGCGTAAGGCGCAGGTTAAGCACGAAGGCGACAAGAAGTGATTCTCGCCTGACCTTCGTCGGTCGAAACGGGTCCGTGATCGGACGTGGTTCATAACCGACGCAAAAGGGACCATCGGAGCAATCCGACGGTCCCTTTTCGTGTTCGTTGTGTGCATACAATGCCGAAATATCCCATCAGTCGCACTAGGGTGTGTTTACATTATTTAGGTTTTGTGTGATGATTGGCGTGTGTGTACGCCGGGGTATGGCATCACGCTTGACCGGTTCATGAGGGTCGCGCACCTGTTGCCGCGACAGAGGGGCAACGTGGCGGTCGACAACTACAGGTTCGTCAACGCCCTGCTGTGGATGTGCAGGACGGGAGCCCCGTGGAGGGACCTGCCGGAGTGCTAGCGGGAGCACGCTCGTCGAGATCCATCCGGGCCCGGGCAACGAGCACGACGCGGCCCACGGGCGCCGCTCGATGGCCGCGCCCGGCGCGTTGACGCCTTGATCCTGCCTGTCACCGCAGTCGCCGGCAGACTCGCCTCCGGCCAGGTCAGCAGGCGTGACGGAGATTCGTTCGTCACCGTGAACGTGAAGTTGGGGGCATCGGACGGCACGTCGATCATCATCCTCGACGGTCTCGAGGAAGGTGACATGGTGTCCGCGACAACTCCGAATCTCACACCGGGAGCGCAATCATGAGCACACTCATCCGGTTGGAACATCTGAGCGCCGAAGTCCGGCTGCCCGACGGCGAACGCCTGACGACGGTGGACGATGTCAGCGCATCATTCGAGAGGGGAACGTCCACCGCCATCATCGAGGGCACATGGCTGACCGGAGCGGACGAACCCGCCACGCTGGAAACCGCAGTCAACGAAAGCGCCCGCCAATACGTGCATGATGGCACCCACCATCTACGTCAACGCGACCACACTGCAACGCTACTGGCCGCAAGCCTGGGACCCGAATCGGCTCTCTTGCTCCGGCCATCAAAGCCATACGGCTGCAACCCGCGCTGGCGTTGCGATGAACCAGAAGCCATTCTGAACAAGCCCGCCGACAGCTGGATGGTCGGCATTCCGATCATCGATTGCATCCGGTAAACAATCCGCTTGCGGGATGTGTATCATGGTCGAGATGCCGCAACCGCAGAATGTCGACTATTAGCATACAGATACATACTATTGTCTTACGTAATGATGTTGGAGGTTAATGTGAGCATGGCATCCGTCACAGTCCGCGTGGATGCGGACACCAAGCAGAAAGCCGCAAACATAGCCGAGGATCTCGGTCTGGACTTGTCTTCGGTCACCCGCGCCTTCTACAAGCAGATTGTCCGGGAGAGGCGCATTCCCCTAAACCTTTCCTATACGACCGTGCCGCCTGCAACCATGGAGGCCCTTGACGAGGCGAAGAACAGGCTCGCCGACGGCCGACCTCGCTTCAACAGTGCCGATGAGATGTTCGATTCGTTGGGAATCTGATCAATGCTCAAACCGGATTACACGGCGGCATTCCAGCGAGATATCAAGAAGCTCAAACGCAAGCACGCTGATTTACGCCCGCTGAAAGAAGTCATTCGTCTGGTGCTTGAGGACACGGCGGACTCCAAGGAAGCATTGAGGCGTAGGCATCGCGCCCACACACTTACCGGTGATCTAAACGGCGTACTGGAATGCCACATCGGCAATGCCGGCGACTGGCTGCTTCTATGGATTCGCGATGATGGTATCGCCATGTTTATGCGAACCGGCAGCCATGACGAACTGTTGGGCAAATAGCGGGTTTACAGCCTGCTTTGAACCAGCCGATGGCGATTTGAGTGCGGCAGCCGGCCGTGCCCGCAGAAGTCGGCATCGCCGCGCAGCGTGCCGGTCTGCAATCGCTGATTGATGAGGAGGAGTCCAGGCTCGAAGCCCTGGGATTCACCGGCGACAACCTGCTTGCCGAACCATGACGGCCGCTCACGCCGGAGACCATGCGCCTGCTGGCGGGCTTGCTGGAGGAACTGTACGCGAACATCGCCAAGCATGCCGACCCGGGCGAATGGTACGCCATCTGCGTCACCTTCGACACGGACGCCATCCACGTCTCCGCCAGTGACACCATCGCATCCGATGACACGAGACTCGGCCTGGGCAGCGGCCTCGACCGCTACCGGACCATCATCGAAACATGCGGCGGCACCTTCCAGACCCACACCGAACAAGCCCACTGGCAACTGGAGGCCGTCATTCCAATCAATGGCGACCGGTAAAACATGCATTCGCAGACCAGCCATGTCAAGCAATCGCATGACAGCATATTCACGCAGGATCGCGCCTCATTTCGGCTGATCCCGCACGCCCTGTTCCGACGCGAATTGTTCGGCGATTTGCCGTGCGTGGATGTTCTTGGCTTCGTTAACGAAGTCGGCGCATGCCTTGCTGCCGTAGAGCGCCTCACCACACGGGTCAGCGAAACGCGGGTCGCCGGCCAGCGCGGAGCGGATGGCCCCGAGCGAGCCGGACAGCGGCATGGCGTTCATCACGGTCGCGGTTTGATTCTGCGCCTCCTGGGTGCGGGCGGTCTTGATGTCCCGGTCCAGGATTCGTTCGGCGTATTGCGCGCCAACATCAAAAAATGCAAGCGACTGAAAGACCTGGCTGCTTCCCTTCGCGATATCTACTGTTCTGATTTGACCGGCCCAGTCGTATATATCCTGAAATAATTGTCGATGAATCTGCTGCAGTTGCCGCAAAGTACCTTGAGCGACAGGAGGATTCGATTGGAATTCCAACATTCTGGCAGATACAAGATCGTTTTCAGCCGCTTCAAGTTCTGTAACGGTTGTGGCACCGATAAGATTGCGCAGTACGTTTGTGCCGGAAATCAGATATGGGTTCAAAGGTTTCGGGCAGTTCAATCATACGGATTCCAGACCGTATCGGCGACGTGTACTATTAACCAATTCGTGTGCGTCTATTTGTTCTTCGATATAGTCGCGCGCGTCTGCAAAAAACGAGGATGTGACATCGCCGCCTTCCATACGGGCAGAATGGAAGGCTTCCGCCACTCTCATCGCACGTATCTCTTGTTCCGTCATGTCAACCTCCTCATTGCAAACAATCATACCTACCGGAATAGGTTCCTGCAGAATCGGCAATCCCGTTCCGAAAAAGCGAATGCACTAATCAAAAGACACTTGCATAACCACCGCTACGCATCGCCAATAACATACCGATGAGCCAGAATGAGGCCCAGGCCATGATGCTAATCCGCGAATGACACTGGTCAGAGTGGCAGGTACATTGGTCTTATGGCTAAGCGCAAACATACCGGCACTGTTGTTATTGCAATACTGGTCGCTATTCTGCTGGCGGTGGGCGTTTCCGGCTGGCTGTTCTGGCAGTCGGCACAACGGGTGATCGGCGAGGCACAGCAGGCGGGCGAATATGCGGCCGAGGCGCAGCAATCCGTCGGGCAGGGCGACTTCAAGCAGGCGCTTGAGCAGATGGACAGTGCGGGCAGTCACATCGTCGCGGCGCGAGACGAAACCCAAGGCATGCTATGGCAGGCCGCAGAATACGTGCCGTATTACGGTTCGGACGTGAAGGCGGTGCGCGGCATGCTGGATGCGGCCGCCGACGCCGCGACCAACGCCCTGCCCAAAATCGACAGTGCCGCGCAGGGCACGTTGGTGGACTTCAATATCGAAGAGCTGCTGTCCGGCATGAACTTCTCCGACGGCACGCTTTCCATTCCCAAAATCGCTTCCATCAAGCAGGACCTGTCCGACGCCGGTGCGGTCTTGAAGCGCGTCAAGACGTCGATTTATGCGCTGCCGCAACCCCGCACGGAACAGATCACCGAAATGGTCAACCAGGGCAAGCAGGTAGTGGACCAAATCGATGAGACTTTCGACACCTTGAACACCATCGTCGAAAAGATCCCGGGCTGACGTTGGTTCGTTCTTGTCGTATATTGGCGTAACCTCCGCATAAGGCTAGTCCATACAAATTTATGTTTAAATTTGGGATAGGAGGTGCCAATATGCCGACACGCACACCAATCCCGGTCAGTCGGGCGATGCGTCAGATATCCGCCAACCTCGATTTGGCGCGCAGACAACAGCGCATTCCCGCAGCCTTGCTGGCCGAGCGGGCTGGATTATCCATGCCAACGGTCACCAAAATGCTGCGTACGGGTAATGGCAGCTTTGAGAACTTCCTCCGCATTGCTCGTCTGCTGGACTGCTGGACGGCGTACAGCAAGCGACGGACCCTCTTAACACAGATATCGGCAAATTACGCGCCGACGAAGACACTCCGAAACGTATTCGATAGTACAGCAGGAGGCGCAACACATCATGGAAGCAATCGTCACCCTGCAGTTCAACGGCACAGACGTCACCGTCGGGAAATTATTCACCAGTATCAGGCGCGGCATCGAATCGGCACATTTCACATACGATACGGCCTATATGCGCTCTTCAAACGCAGTATCCCTCTGTCCAGAGATGCCCCTCTCCCCCGGAACGTTCCCGGCCGAGCATAATGCGATGCATCGCATCTTTCAAGACTGCATGCCGGATCGTTGGGGCAGGAACCTCATGCTTCGTGCAGAACATCAAGATGCTCGTTCGGAGCATCGCACAGCACGCACACTATTTGAGGGAGATCTCTTGCTATCCGTCAACGATGAGACCCGACAAGGCGCATTGCGCTTCTGGAACAACGACGGTGACGAGCTAGCTCCCAGTGAGACCGGCGTTCCAAGAGAAGTGACCATTCAGTCCCGCATCCATAGCAATGATGAGCAGCTGCTTTGAATCCGGCATTGCGCGGCTTCGCGAAGCAAGCGCACAATGACTTCACATTCCTGCCTTGCACCAGCTGGCTGCAATCTGCGTATGGTCATGTATCTGTAGGCCGGCACGACTGCGGCTGATGGGTGCGGCGAATCGTGAGGCACCGTCTCCTCTTTCTATGGCGGCGGCATGGTCACCGGCCAGCCCATCGGCACCATGATCGGCTCTCGCATGATCAACAATGCGCAAGCCGGCTTCATCATCGGCGCCGTGATCATGCTGGCTTCCGGATTCGTAGCGCTTGCCATCTGACCTCGCGAGGAATCCTCAAAGGACATGGAACGCACCAAGATGACGCTCAAGGATCTCGCTGTCTCCTTCCACTTCCCGAAGTTCTCCACCTCGCGTGACTTCTACAAAGCGTTCGGTTGCCGAGTGTGCATGTTGCTCAGCTACCAGATGATCTCCGTGTACAACTCTACATCGTCGAGGATTACGTGCACCAGACCAAGACCGAGGCTGCCGGCACCATCGCCACCATGTCCATCATCACCATGGTCGTTTCCCTGACCGCTTCGCTGATCTCCGGCCCGATCTCCGACAAGATGCACACGCGCAAGGTACCAGTCATCATCGCCTCGCTGCTGTTCGCGATTGGCACCGCGATGCCGTGGATCATGCCGAGCGTCACGGGCATGTACCTGTATGCAGGCATCGCCGGCTTCGGCTACGGCGTGTACTCAGCCATCGACCAAGCGCTCAACGTCGACGTGCTGCCGAACAAGGAAGAGGCCGGTAAGGACCTCGGCATCCTCAACCTAGCCACCACGCTCGGCCAGGCGGTGGGCCCCACCATCACCTCGCCGGTAAAGACCGCGACCGGAGCTTTACGCCTGCATTCGCCATCTCCATCATCATGGCCGTGTGCGCCGCCGTGTTCGTGCTGCGCATTCAGAAGGTGAAGTAGACGCTGCAAAGTGCCCATCTCCGTTTCGAGGGGCTGATTCTGGCTTTGCGGAACATCGATTTCCATTTCGAGGGGCTGATGCCAAAGTAGCTACTGGTCAAAAACAACGGAATGACGTTGGAGTAATGCCATTTCTATCCGCGATCTGGCAGTTGATCAGCCCCTTGAAACGGGAGTAGACCTCCGACAAGCACGAAATCAGCCCCTCGAAACTGAATTTGGCTCAATGCATCGCCCGGCGCAATTATATCCCCGGTGCGGGTATACTATTTCGGGCCGTCACGATGACGTCCACGGAACGCACGCATGGCAAAGAGAGAAGCATGAGTCAGCCTGATACCGACATGGCAAAGCAGTCGCCGTCCTCGCAACAGGAAACGCGGATTAGGATGGATGCCCCGCAGCATAAGCCAAAACAGGCAGACGAATCGAGCGCATTAGGCGAGCAGTCAACTGAGCCGACTAGCCAGCACAATAAACACGCTCTGCACACGAACCTGAAGCGCGGCATGGAGTCGCGCCACCTGCAGATGATCTCGTTGGGCGGCGTGATCGGCACCGGCCTGTTCCTGAGCTCCGGATACACCATCCAGCAGGCGGGCCCCATCGGCACCATTCTGGCGTATGGCATCGGCGCGCTGATCGTCTACCTGGTCATGCTCACGCTCGGCGAACTGTCCGTGGCCATGCCGGTGACCGGTTCCTTCCATGTGTATGCCGAGAAGTTCATCGGCCCCGGCACCGGTTTCGTGATCGCGATCCAATATTGGCTCACTTGGACGGTGGCTCTCGGCTCCGAATTCACCGCCGCCGGTCTGCTCATGCAACGATGGTTTCCGGACAGTCCCACATGGGTATGGAGCGCGGTGTGCATCATCCTCATCTTTACCTTGAATGCCCTGTCCGTCCGATTCTTCGCCGAAGCGGAATTCTGGTTCGCCTCGATCAAGGTGTTCGCTATCTGCGCGTTCATCGTCATCGGATCGCTCGCCATCTTCGGCGTCATCCCGGTCGCCGGCTACCAACATGCCCCGATGTTCGGCAATCTCATCAAGGACGGCGTCTTCCCCAACGGCTTCATGCCGGTGTTCGCCACGATTCTGACCGTCAACTTCGCATTCTCCGGCACCGAACTCATCGGCGTGACCGCCGGTGAGACGAGGGACCCGCAAACCGCCGTGCCGAAAGCCATCCACACCACCCTGTGGCGTCTGGTGCTCTTCTTCATCGGCTCAATCACCGTGATGTGCGCGCTGATTCCGTGGCGCAAGGCCGGCGTGGGCGAAAGCCCGTTCGTGCTCGTGTTCAACGGCATAGGCATCCCCTATGCGGGAGACATCATGAACTTCGTGGTGCTCACGGCCGTGCTCTCCGCCTCGAATTCAGGCTTGTACGCCTCCACGCGCATGGTATGGTCGATGGGCAACGAGGGCATGATTCCGCGCTGGTTCGCCAAGACGAACCGCCGAGGCGTGCCGATGCTCGCATTGTGCGCCGCGATGGCGGGAGGCCTTCTGGCGCTGCTCTCGTCCGTGGTGGCCGCCTCGACCGTCTATCTGGTGCTGGTGGCCCTTTCCGGCCTGTCCGCCGTGGTGGTATGGATCGCCATCGCCTACTGCCAGATCGTGTTCCGCCGCCGTTGGCTGGCGGCCGGCCATGGCGTGGACGAGCTCAAATACCGTACGCCCGGCTACCCGTATGTGTCCTGGGCGGCGTTCATCCTGTGCACCGCATCGTTCGTGCTGGTGGTTTTCGATGCCGAGCAGCGGTTCGCGCTCGTGGCCGAGCTCGTGTTCATCGCGGTCTGTTACGGCATTTACTTCCTGCAACAATGGTGGCGGAAACGCGGAAAAGCGTCTGACAGCGAAGACGATCTATCCATGCCGTGGGCCAATCAACACTGATTGAACGATTGCATTTTGTTCCGGGTTCCAGCTCCGGTTCTTTGCCTTGCGGATTGCGCATATCCGAACAATAGATACAACACAATAAAAAGCCATATTTGATTGGAATGCCGTCCATCCCCATGCATAGGTCAATAGAAGGCCGGCAAACAGATAATAGACCGCGAGGGGCGGTGACGTTCGGATGATGATAACCGAGCGTCACCGCCCCTCGCACTCATTGCGGGATCAAACCCACGAATCAGTTCTCCGCATTCTCGCGGAGAGCCTCCTTGGCGTCGTTCTTGACCTCGGTGGCCTTCTTGGCGGCCTCGGCTTTGGCGACATCCGCCTTGGCTTTGGCCTCGTCGAGCGCATCCCCGGCCTTGTCCACCAGGTCAGAGGCCTTGTCGGTAGCCTTGTCTTTGATATCGCGGGCCGTATCGGCAACTTTGCTGCCGGCCTGTTTGGCAAGATCCTTCGCATCATCGATCAAACTCATGGTTGCTCCTTAGTACATGTATGCATGGAACTACTGAAATTGCTGACAATACTGTTCGATTATTCTTGAGTTGTGGTGAGCCTTACTTGCGACGTTCTCGCGCAAATATCCAGCTCACGAATAATTATACATAGCGTGAGTGAATGGAATCCGTCAACTCGGCAACCGTCAAATGAATTTCAACGGCTCATGCAGACTGCAATCTCAATGGTTCTCCACATTCCCGCAGCAACGGATCGCCCCTTGCCGTGCGCCGCCTCTTGACTTTTTATGAGCACGCGCCAATCATGGAATATATGGGGATTGTAATCAAACGCATATATGAGGAGCCGGCGGCATCGGACGGGTTCCGCGTGCTGGTGGACCGCCTGTGGCCGCGCGGCATGACAAAGGAGCGCGCGGCCCTGGACCTGTGGCTGAAGGCCGTCTCCCCTTCTCCTTCGCTACGCAAATGGTTCGGCCATGACCCCGCGAAATTCGCGGAATTCCAAGCCCGGTACGTTGCCGAACTTGACGCCAATACCGCCGTCGAAGACCTGCGCTGTATCTGCGCGGAGCATCCCGACGTGACGCTGCTGTATGCGGCCAAAGACCCGCAAGTCAATCATGCCTTGGTACTGCGCGACTATCTCAATGAGTCACTTCAATAATCGGCAGCACAAGCAAATGTTCAAAAACGACATTCGCTTCTCGCGGCGATTTCGAATTCCAAAGTTCACACCAACGGCTTGCGTACATCCAGTTCGCAAGTGATGCCAGTCTCCTTGCGAGCCCATTCCGCCGCCTGCAATGCGGCGATGTTCCAGAGCGCGTGCGGCACACCGCCGAAATCCGGATGGGAACCCCAGAACGTGATGTCATCGGAGTATGCGGTGATGACCGAATCCTCCGTAACCGGCATAATCGTGTGGTAAAGCCGATCGGCCAGCGTGGATACGAATTCATTGGCCGCGGCAAACGTGTCGATGAGATGCTGCTCGGCAGTCACCGGCGGGCCAACCAGCTCCCAGGATTCGACATCCGTAGCGCTCCATTGCGCGGCCTCGCCGTCCACCTCGCGCTGCAGTGAAACGAACAGCCTAGCGAACTCGTCCGAGGTCAGACCTGTAACTCGACGACGGGTCGAGAGTTCAATCGGAGTCATCAACTTCTCCTTTCCATGTATTTATGCATCATATGCTCTTAAGGGTCAAATTCGATTCATGCGGACGAACGAATCCATCTAGTAAACGAAAAGCATGGCTGCAATGCATTACAGAATTGACTCAAAATCCCCAGATGAATGCTTTTTCTTGTAAATCGGATATACTGGCGCGAGAACAGTGCGAGAAAGAGGCGAGGATGATCGAGAAACAATCGCGGAAGCAAACGGCAACATACGCCAACCTGCAGAACGACCAGTCCGGTCAGCCACAGCAAGGCAAGCCGCGCAAGCCGTCGCTGCATGCACGCTGGAAAACCATGGGCCAGGCCATGCGCATGGAGATCCGCGAGCATAAAAGCTCGTTCGCGGTCTATGTGGTGCTGCGCATGCTGGTGCTCGCCATGGCCGTTCTCCAGTTCTTCAACGGGAACTATGAGAACGTGTTCCTGTGCATCCTGACGCTGATGCTGCTGCTGGCGCCGGCGTTCATCCAAGTGCGGTTCCGCATCGAGCTGCCTTCGGTGCTTGAGGTCATCGTGCTCGTGTTCGTGTTCTCGTCCGAGATTCTTGGCGAGATCAGTTCGTTCTATGAGATCTTCCCGTTCTGGGACACGGTGCTGCATACCATGAACGGCTTCCTCGCCGCGGCGATCGGCTTCTCGCTGGTCGACCTGCTCAACCGGTCCAGTCGGGTGAAGTTCGAGCTTTCGCCCCTGTATCTGGCAATCGTCTCCTTCTGCTTCTCCATGACCATCGGCGTGATCTGGGAGTTCTTCGAATTCGGCATGGACCAGATGTTCGGGGTCGACATGCAGAAGGACGCCATCGTGCACTCCATCAGCTCGGTGATGCTCGACCCCACGCACACCAATCACGTGATCCACCTCAATGACATCACGCAGACCGCGGTCAACGGCCACGACCTAGGTCTTGGCGGGTATCTCGACATCGGTCTGATCGACACGATGGAGGATCTCATCGTCAACTTCATCGGCGCGGTCGTGTTCTCCGTGTTCGGCTTCCTGTATGTGAAGAACCGCGGCAAGAAGGACTCCATCATCAGTCGTTTCGTGCCGCAACGCAAGTCCGCCGACCGCGACTATCTGCGACTGGTGATCGATGGCGGGAGCGCGGCTGATGCCAAGGCCAAAGCCGGCGGTGTCAGCGCTGACGATAGTGCTAACGCCAGTGCGGCCGGCACCGATTCAGCTGATGCAGCCGGAGCCAAAGCCGGCAATGCCGACGCCGCCCCGACCGTCACCGCCAAGCCTTGAGCACGTTCTGCGGCACTTTCGAAGCGTCGAGACGGTAGTGCCCGGTGACCGTCACGTGCTTCTTGAAGGCGAAGTAGTCGTTTTCCCGCTGCTGTTTGCGCCATGTTGTGAATCACATACGGTGCACGCCCCGCGGTCAGCCGTGACACACTCGCCGATAACTGCGACTGCAGCACGCCGCCCAGATAGCGTACCACCAACGCGCCGCCCACCGTCAACGCCATGATCAGCACGATGGCGACGATTCGCCCTGTTCGCCGCCCGGCCCGTCGGCCCGTCTCATATCCCGTTTCCGTCAGATGCCGCGCCATCCCCGATTTCGCCTCGCCGTGTGATTCGATGATTCATGAACGTATTCGGGTCACACTGTGATCGTCCGACCCGCCGCCCGCACCTCCCAATCCGCCCGGTGCTTGAACTTGTGGGGCTTTGGCGGTATCGCGACCGCAGCATCGCCATGCTCATCTCCAGCCATCAGCTCAACGAATTGCAGGAGTTGTGCGGGCAATTCCTGTTCATCAAAGGCGGCCGGCTTGCGGACGAATTCGCCGGCGAACAGAAGCGGATCACGGTTATCGAGCTTGGCCGGCCGCTCGGTGTCGCGAAACGTGCGGCGGTCGCGGCTTTGGATCCGGCCGCCGTCATTCATACTGATTCTGCCGGCCGTGAACCTGTTCAACTCCGATTTCATGAAAGTCAGCGGAAAGACCGGTTCGGTGAGTGTGCTGGATTTCCTCGCTGGCGATTTCGTCGTACAGAACATGCTGATGCTGCCACCCGGTTCTCGACCGGCAGTACGAGAGCGCGGACCACACCGTGCACCTCGATGTGAAGGTAGACGAGGACACGGTGTGGCTTAACAGACAGCAATTGGCATTGCTGTTTGGCCGCGATATCAAAACAATCGGCAATGCATATCGGCAATGCATTGAGGGAAGAGCTCAATGGATTTTCAGTTGTCGCAGAATTTGCGACAACTGCATCTGACGGTAAGACATACCAAGTCGAGCATTACAACTTGGATATGATCCTGTCGGTCGGATACCGCGTCAAATCCAAGGAAGGCATCTATTTCCGGCGATGGGCCAACTCAGTTCTGAAGCAGCATCTCGTTGATGGTTATATATCATCAATCGCAAGCAGCTTGACGCACTTCACGCCGTCGTCAAGGTGCTATCGAGGTCCACCGAACCGGAGATTGCTGGCACCGCCGAGATCCTGGAACGATATTTGCCGAGTCTTGTGCTGCTTAACGACTATGGCACAGGCAATGTCCCTATACCCAAGGGCGACGAGTCCCAGTGGGTCTTGACCTATGAGGACGCGATGCTGTTCATCCGGTCGATGCCGTTCTACACGCAATCCGATCTGTTCGGGAGGGAACGCAACGGTTCGTCCCAAGGAATCGTCGCAGGACTCTACCAGACGTTCGAAGGCGAAGAACTGTACCGTTCCCCCCAGGAGAAAGCCGCTAACCTGCTGTATCAAGTTGTCAAGGATCACCCGTTCTCCGACAGCAATAAACGTTGTGCCGCCGCACTGTTCGTGTATTTCCTGAACGGCAACGGTATACTGGGCGACGATGACTCCCTGCTTGTGGAGAGCAACGCCTTGGCGGCGATGACGCTGATGATTGCACTGTCCGCACCTGCAGAGAAGGACACGATGATCGCACTAGTCGAGAACTTCCTCATACGGCACGAATCACAGGAGATCAATTGAGAGACCGTCAATGAAGGGTGTGCATCAATCACGTTCTTGCATTGCGCGACTATCTGTACGAGTCGTCTGAACGACCTGCTGGGAGTGCCCTTCGCGGAAAACCAACAGCAGACCGGAGGCCGCATCCACTATGTGTTGTTCAACCCTTGGGCCGTGCGCAGCAATGGGGCATTGAACAGTTGCGATTCGCCACTGATGAAGCTGCTGGTGCGTGCCATTTACGCCATTGTGGGCGTCAGCGTCGAGGAAGCGATCGTTCCCATCGCCCATCTGATCGACAACCCGCCGCACGCGGCGCTGTCGGCGTTCATCAAGACCAAACCCGTCGATCTCACTATGAACACCTTCAACAGGGGCACGGCGGTTCGGTTGGACGATATCACCAAAAAGCTGCTGAATCGCTAGCTGTCATAGCACAAGGCCTTAGGCAGAACACCCGGAAATCGAATGGGTAGATGGATCGTGTCTCCCCTTGACTTCCGGCAAGCGCACGCCAATCATGTGTCGTATGGGGATTGCAATCAAACGCATATATGAAGAACCGACTGCGTCGGACGGGTATCGGGTGCTGGTGGATCGCCTGTGGCCGCGCGGCATGACGAAGGAACGTGCGACGCTGGACCTGTGGATGAAGGACGTCACTCCCTCTCCCCTCCTGCGCAAATGGTTCGGCCACGATCCCACAAGATTCGCCGAATTCCGCACGCGTTACATCGCCGAGCTCGATGCCAATGCCACAGTGGACAGTCTGCGCCGCATCTGCGCGCAACATCCCGACGTGACCCTGCTCTACGCCGCCAAAGACCCACATATCAATCACGCCCTCGTGCTGCGCGATTATCTTGATTGAATATTGAATCAAGACAATCGTCGTTTCAGTCCATCTGCGAGATTTTCGCCGATTTTCGTATCCTTGAATCGAAGCGCACAGTCGTCACTCCTTGGTTTGCCAAGCAAAGGGATGCCTCCAAACCAAATCAACCCGTCATCGATTATGGCGAAATCGGAACACGATTCGGCGGTCCGGACAATGCACCCAATAGCGCGCAGCCGATTGATATTCCGCTCTATTCGTGTTCTGGTTGCCGCCGCAGCAGTCGCCGGCAAACGAACATAAACTTCGATGAGCGCTTTCCTGTCGGCCAGTCGGAGCAATTCATCGTCAATTGCGCTGAGTCCCTGTTGCGACACATATTCAGCCGAGATAATCAGGGAACGTGCGCAACCGGCAATATCCTTGCGAAGTATCTCTGCATAATTCGTGGCCGTAACGATGCTGCCTTCGAATAATCCGTCAGACCGTGTGTCGAGCAACGCATCCGCAGCATCTTCGCCCTGCGTCGCAGCCGTCATGCGAGCGCGCAACGCTTCCGCCTTTGCACTGAGCATGTCCATCTTCTCAGCATGGTCAGGATTTACCGAATATCCTTGATTTGCGTATGCCTTCAGCCGTTTTCGATACATGACAGCAGATAACGGCACCGTCACGTCGATGTAATCATAGACACGAACCTCGGTCTTGCCATCATTCTCGCGATGAAGTCGCCCCACATATTGCGAGAGAGTACCCTCAAACGAGACCGGAGCGGCAAGCAGAAGTGTGTCAAAACGCTTCTGGTCGAATCCTTCTCCGATATAGCTACCCGTAGCCACTACAGTCAGGCTCTCATTATTCGGCACCAAGGATAGATCATGCATTTTTTTGGTTATTCGCTGTTTGCGGTGGGGCGGGCATAGGTTAGTGTTTCGGGTTCGATTCCCTGTCAGAAAAATAATCGAGTGCGGGATTACGGCCGGTAAAGCTCCTGCTGTGGATGCGGATGCGCGTCAGCCTTACGGTGGTGCTTTCCCAAAACGCGGATTGTACGAGGTGTGGGACGGCACGCGGATTCGGCCGTTTTCTCCCCGCCGTCCCACAGCGCTCGCAATGAACGGTTGTGGCTAATCATGGAGCTGCAGCGGGAATCGGCGTTATTCCGCGGTTTCGACAGTCGCCGGTGTGGGACGCTACGGACGTTAAACGGTTGACTTGTCTGCCATCCCGCGTTCTTGAGGGACGGCACGGACGGCAAACGATTGACTTGTCTGCCGTCCCACAGATATTGGGATGCGCGCGGCCGCCTGCTGCCCATAGCGGGTGTCGGTCACCCCCCCTGCTTCCGAAATACGCGACTCAACTTTCTGTAGGCATCATGACGGCATGACGACGACGGACAGTCGAAAAGACCCCATGATGCCTCAACAGCCATCAACCGCAAATATCAAGAGGCCGAAAATCTATGAGACAAGCAGCCTCGGAAAGTGACCTCGGAAAACCTCAGACCCTACAAATGGCTTTATTGCAAGGGTATATGCCGGTTCAAACTCCACTAATAGAACAAATAGAACAGCCGGCTCAGGCACGGCGCGGCAAATGCGCAAACCGGCCGCGATAGTAGTAGCGTGGTGCATACCAGTAAACCATGCGAGGAGAACAGCCATGATCAATGAGGAATACAAGGCCATGCTTGGCGGCAAGTCCGTGATTCGCGAACTGAGCGAGTACGCCACGAGCCGCGGTGCCGAAATCGGCTACCAGAACGTGTTCGATTACAGCCTTGGCAATCCCTCGGTGCCGGCTCCGAAATCCTTCACCGACGCCATGGTCGACCTCTACGAAAACGGCGATCCGGTGGCCATCCACGGCTACTCCCCCTCGCTCGGCATCCCGTCCGTCAAGGACGCGATCGCCGAAAACCTCAACGAACGTTTCGGCATGGCATACACCGGCAACCATATCTTCCCGACCACGGGCGCGGCGGGCGCGCTGTCCCACGCGATGCGTGCGGTGACCAAGCCGGGCGACGAGATCATCACCTTCGCCCCCTACTTCCCCGAATACCAGCCGTACGTCAAGGGCACCGGCGCCAAGCTGACCATCGTGCCGGCCGACACCGAGAACTTCCAAATCAACTTCGACGCATTCGAGGCTGCGCTTAACCCGAACGTGCAGGTCGTGCTTATCAACACCCCGAACAACCCGTCCGGCGCGGTGTATTCGGCGGACACGCTCAAGCGTCTGGCTGCGATCCTGACCGCCAAGCAGGCCGAATACGGCCACGATATCTTCCTGATCAGCGACGAACCGTACCGCGAAATCGTGTTCGACGGTGCCACCCAGCCCTACCCGGCCAGCTTCTACGCGAACTCGCTGACCTGCTACTCGTGGTCGAAGTCGCTGAGCCTGCCGGGCGAACGCATCGGCTATGTCGCGGTGAACCCCACAGCCACCGACGCCGACCTGCTCGTGCCCATGATGGGCCAGATCTCGCGCGGCACCGGCCACAACTGCCCGCCGAGCTCGATTCAGCTGGGCGTGGCCAAGGTCATCGACCAAACCGCCGATCTCAACGTCTACGAGACGAACATGAACCTGCTCTACGATGCGCTGACCGGCATCGGCTTCGACGTGGTGCGCCCTGGCGGCACGTTCTACATCTTCCCCAAGGCGTTGGAGGACGACGCCGTGGCGTTCTGTATGAAGGCCAAGGAATACGACCTGATCCTCGTGCCATCCGACAGCTTCGGCGTGCCCGGATACTTCCGCATGGCCTACTGCATCGATACGGAGAAGGTCAAGCGCTCGATCCCCGTGCTCGAAAAGTTCGCCCACGAGGTGTACGGCCTGTAAACACGGACCGCAAGTAACAAACACAGGAAAGGGGTTGCCATGGAATACACCGAAGACGCCGATCGTCGCGAACTGCTGCTGCACAGCGCCTATGACTCCGATACGGTCCGGGCCATGGAGCGACCCCTGCTGGACAAAGGCGTGCCGCTGATGCGCATGGCCGCCCAGGCCGCGGCCCACATGGCGGCCGGTATGCTGGACGACGAGGATCTGGCGCTGGAGGACACGTCGATCGTGCTGCTGGCCGGGGCCGGAGACAATGGTGGCGATGGTCTGTTCGCGGCCGCCGCGCTGGCCCAGGAGGGCGCGAACGTCACCGCCATCGCCGTGGGCCGGTCGTTGCATGAGGCCGGATTCGCCTCGTTCGTGCGCGCCGGAGGCAAGGTGCTGGTGCTTGATCCCGCGGCTGATATTCCCGGTTGCGCGTCCGGGTTTTCCGCCGGTGAGGCCGGCGAGCGACTGCAGACCGCCATCGCCGTGGCCAGGAAATCGCATCTGATCATCGACGCGATGACCGGCATCGGCATCCAAGGCTCGCTACGCGGCATTCCCGCCGCACTCGCCTCCGCCCTTGGTCTCGACGGCGAGGCTCCCGATGATCCCGCCTTGCCGAACCGTGAGTCGTCAGGCGATTTTCCGCTGGTACTTGCTGTGGATACGCCATCCGGCGTCGGTGTAAACGATGGTTCTCTGCCCGGCCCGTACATTCCGGCCACGGTCACGGTCACGTTCGGCGCGATGAAGCCGTGCGCGGTGCTGCCGCCCGCCACGTTCGCCTGCGGCCGTATCGAGTTGTTCGATTTCGGATTCGATATCGACGACAAGGATCCGGACGTCGAGGTGGTGGATAATTCGTTCGTGTCCGACGCGGTCCGTCTCCCCCGGTTCGAGGATTCCAAATACTCCCGGGGCGTGGTTGGTCTGGTGACCGGCTCGCAGCGCTACCCCGGTGCCGCCGTGCTCACCACCAGCGCCGCCGCCCGCGCGAACACCGGCATGGTCCGGTATCTGGGCCCGGAGCGCGCGCAGAACATGGTGCTCACCGCACTGCCGGAAGCCGTGATCGGCAAGGGACATGTGCAGTCCTGGGTCGTGGGGTCCGGCGTGCCCGAGGCTAGCGTCGAGGACGCCGACGGCGATATGCAGCGGGACACCATCGCCGCATTGCTCAAGCATTACACGCTCGGCAGCGAGGATGAGAACAAGGACGCCTACGATATGCCGCCAATCGTGGTGGATGCCGGCGCACTTGACCTGCTGCCGGAGCGTGTGCCCGGCCAGGTGGTGATCACGCCACATGCCGGCGAGATGGCGAAACTGCTCAACCGGTTCGAAACCGCCGCCAGCACCGCGGAGCACGCCGATTCGCACGAGCCGTACACCGCCGACGACGTGCGGTTGAACCCGTTGGCCAGCGCGAAGCGCGCCCACGAGCTCACCGGCGCCACCGTATTGCTGAAGGGCGCGGTGACCATCGTGGTGGATGAGGACCACGTCTATGCGTCGGGCAGCGCGCCGGCCTGGCTGGGCACCGCCGGCGCGGGCGACGTGCTGGCCGGTCTGACCGGCGCCCTGCTCGCCCAGCAGGATGACGTGGCCACCACGGCCGAGACCGTGGCCTCGGCCGCATACCTGCATGGCCTGGCGGCGGCGATCGCCTCCGAATCCGAGCAGCAGGGCTGGCAGGAGCCGGAACTGATCGGCCGCGAGCATCGCCAGCGCTTCATGACGCTCGGCCACCCGATCGTGGCCGGCGACGTGGCCCACGCCATCCCCGAAGCCATCGCCGACGTCATCTCATAACCTTGTTGACCTCCCTCTGACGAGGGAGATGTCTCGGCAAAACCAAGACGGAGGGAGAGAAACATAAGCCTCAAACTCCACATACCCCCGACCTATACACAAACTCCGTACACTAAATCGCAGACCTCACCCAACGACCCAAACACACAAGGAACCATCATGGCCAACTCCCCCATCACCGACGTGATTTTCGACTTCTGCGGCGTGCTGCTGGACTGGAACACCCGCGCATGCCTGGAAGGCCGATTCCCCGATGAAATCGTGGAACGCATCTGCGCCGACGACGACCCCTGCGGCTTCTTCCACTACGAGGACCGCATGGACGCCGGCGAGGATTTCGCGGACATCTACCCGGATGTGGTACGCGAACAAGGCCAGGAACTCGCCGACATCTTCAAGTTCTACATCGGCCACTACGCGGACGCGCTGCCCCGCACGCTGCCGGGCATGGTCGAACTGCTGGCAGATTTGAAGGCCCACGGCTACGGCGTATGGGGTCTGACCAACTGGTCGCATGAGACCTTCCACCTGGCCTTCGAGAAGTACCCGCGCCTCGAACAGCTGCTGCAGGGCACCGTGGTCTCCGGCGTGGAGAAGATGCACAAGCCGAACGCCGACATCTACGAGCTGGTCCTGACCCGCTTCGGTCTCACGGCCGAGCGCTGCGTGTTCTTCGACGACACCGCCAAGAACATCGTCGGCGCCAACGAGGTCGGCATCCACAGCATCCTCTTCGAGAACGCGTCGCAGGCGCGCGAATCGCTCGCCGAACTCGGCGTACGCCTGTAAGTCGCCAGACGTTGCATCGCGGCATCGGACGGCGAGCCGATTATTGACGACGATCCAACCCAATGCCGCGCCGAATACAGCAACCGGCTTATTCCGCCGAGTCCGCGCCCTTCAGCCCGGTATACAGCGTGTAGTACCGCCCGTGCGATGGCGAGCAGCTGGCGCTGGCCCCGGCTCAGCGCCGCGCTTGCGGGCGGTCGGGTCGCGTTTTCGGACGGCTTGACTTCCGGATAGCTGAAGTCGACGTCGTTGAAGCCTATGGACCCATCCTTGACGACGGTGACCGGCGTTTGGCGGCCGGCATGTCACACTGTTCGGTGAACACTTCGACGACGCGGCGCGGAGGCCGACGACATCGTGATCATCACGATCGTCATGGACAGCATCACCAGACTCATCAGAATGTTTATGCAGTACATGAGCAGACTGGTCAGATCGCCGGCGTTCAGGTCGCCCGCAACGATGAGGTTGGCGCCCAGATAAATCGGCGCCATGCGCCCCGAGACCACGAACACCATGCACATGGCCACCAGCAGCGGGGTGATGATCGCATCCCGTTTGAATTCGCCGATGTGTTGCATCAGCACTTTGGCAACCCTCACGCTTGGCCCTTCCCGCTCGTGTCGATGCCATTAGGTTACCAATGTGGCGCATATCCCGTTACACAGCGTCCGCGATATGCGAGGCGTCTCATATTGTGTCGCCACAGTGGATTGATGAGGTTATAAACCCGTGTGGCGACCATCCCTAGCGATATAAATAGACTTTATGACACTGCTGCAGCTGAAATACATCGTCAAAATCGTCGAGTGCGGCTCGATGAACGAGGCCTCCCATGCCCTGTACGTCTCCCAGCCGGCCCTGAGCTCATCGGTCAAGGAATTGGAGAACGAGCTGGGCATCGAGATCTTCACCCGCTCCTCGCAGGGCATCGCCCTGACCGTGGACGGCGCGGAATTCCTGACCTACGCCCGTCAGGTGCTCGACCAGGCCGATCTGCTCGAAGAGCGCTACAAGCACGCCAAACCGCGCAAGCAGCTGTGCCAGGTCTCCACCCAGCACTACATGTTCGCCGTCGAGGCGTTCGTGGAGATGATCAGCTCCATCAAGTCCGACGAATACGAGTTCACCATCCGCGAGACCCGCACGCGCGACATCATCAACCAAGTCGCCAACATGCAGTCCGAAATCGGCATCATCTACCTGTCCGATTTCAACAAGGACGTGATCGGCAAACTCCTGCGCGAGAAGCACCTCGAATTCCACCCGCTCTTCCGCGCGCCGCTGCACGTGTTCATCTCGCGCAACAACCCGCTGGCCGCCAAGAAGGTCATCACCATGGAGGACCTGAAACCTTACCCGTTCATCCAGTACGAGCAGGGCGAGGAAGGCTCGTTCTACTTCTATGAGGAAGCGGTCTGGCCGGAGTACTCCCCCAAGCAGATCAACGTGACCGACCGCGCCACGATCCTGAACTTCATCATCGGCCTCAACGGCTACACGGTGTGCACCGGCATCGACAACGGCGACCTCAACAACGAGAAGATCGTCACCGTGCCGCTCGACACCGACGAAACGATGTTGGTCGGCTGGATCACGAACGAGCGTTCCAAGCTCTCCAAGGCCGCCGAAACCTACCTCACCAAGCTCAAGTCCGTAGTCGCCGATCACGGCTACAAGCTCATTGATTAGGAGTAAGTGAAACAGGCATGGTCAGCAGTGAGATATACTGTGATTAAGCCAACCCCGCTGGGGAAATGGAAGTAAGAGCCGGCCCCTGAGTATCTCAGGGGCCGGCTCTTGCGCTATTGAGACTGACTGGCACAACCAGTTTGATGGCCTCCGACTACTTGGCCGAGATTACCGATGTGGCGGCTGTCGCGGCGAAGCCTTTGAGCACTTCAATCATCACGTCGCGATCTTCGACATCAATGTTGCGGGCCGCGGCGAGCATAATCGGCAGTGACTGTGTCAAATGCGAAGTGAGGTCGCCGAATGTGTCGTATCCGCCAGCCTCGAAGATGGCAAACAGGTTTTCGATGAACTTGCGGCGATGCTCGTCGTCGTATTTTGCCATCCATCCGTTGATCGTGCGTGCCAGGTATCGCGCGCTACTTGTCAGTCCATCAGCCTGTACGAATTGGCCATGATCGACTTGCCAGTGCAATGCGAAATGCTGCATGATGCTGGCACCGTCGCTGCTGACCACCGTATAGCCGTCTTCCACATGCTCACGAGTCTCAAACAGCATGCCGATGATCGACAAGCCCGGTACCGATTTATGGATCTTCGACGCAATGCGTACGTACCCGTCTTCATCGAAGAACACCTCATCGAATCCAGGCCCATCGTGCGAATATACGACCGTGATACGTTCCTGAATCTCGCTAGGCACATTGGCCGCCGCATACACCGCCAGATTGCCGCCTTTGGAATGGCCGCCGACCATAATCGGCCCGGCCCAATGGCCAGCCAGCTCGGTCAGATAACGCGCGGCGGCCTCCTGCGAGGCGACCGCGCGGCGGAACGCCATCATGAAGTCCTCTTTCCACCCGACGATTGAGCTGTCGGTACCGCGAAAAGCCACATAGAGCGTGCCGTTACCCAGTTCGAACACGCAGGCCGAGAATTGCTTGGTGGTTTCGGCATCGAATTCGTCCACGTATGCGCCCACGCGTAGGTTCCTCCAACGTGGGCTCTCGCTCATCGCACGTAACAGATCGACATTCATCGAAGGCGACCACACCTTGCCGAACATGTCGTCATAGCATTCGGCGCGTAGCAGGTCGCGGATGGAGACCGCGGGAATCATGCCACTGGCGTCCGCCGAATCCTCGTGATAGCGCGGCACGTTATCCGGCATGCGCGCGTAGGCCAGCTGGGACAGGGCGAGACTGTCCGCCTCGGTGAACGGCAGTGCGGCGAAAGTGTCGAAATGTTGCCGAATATCGTCGGTGATGTTCCCCATAGCGGCCTTCCTTGTTCGAATGCAACGAACCTACGGTAATTCTACGCCGAGCGGGTTTTCATCACAGGCGAGCCGGTCCCAGAGTTTAGAACCCTATCTCGCCTTCAGGGGGCTGATTTGGCCTTCTGGAGACATTTATCTCCGTTTCAAGGGGCTGTTCATCCGTCATATCCCGAGTATGAGCGGCATCACCCCAACGTCATTCCGCCATTTTCATGCTGCTTCTACTTGGGCATCAGTCCCTCGAAACGGAAGTAGATCTCTGGAAACCACGACATCAGCCCCTCGAAACGGAGATAGCATCAATTTAGGCCCAGATTGCCCGTTACAGCATCGGGTAATACTTACCGTGATCGATTTTGGCGGCGATATCACGTAATTCGGCAGCATCTCGGCGGTCTTCTTCATTACCTTGCGACAACTTGTTCGCTTTGCTGTCCAGATGATGCTCGATGCCGAAGTAACTGCATATCCCCACGAGCGCAAACAGCCCTATACCAACTAACCAGTTCATAGCACGCTCCTTGCCAAAGCTTCTGCCTTAATATGGTACTGCTGTTCATGGAACGTAATAAAAAAGCGGGCTCGCAAGCCCGCTTTTGGTTTTAGGTTGAAGACGATCAGGCGCCGTATTCCTCAAGGTAGGCGGCGGCGCGCTGCTGGATGTCGTGGCTGAGCAGCGGGGTGCCGTCGGGGTTCTTCATCTTGGCGGCGGCGTCGAAGATCTCGCGCACGTTGGCGATGGAGAGAACCGGGAAGCCGAATTCGGCTTCCACGGCCTTCACGGCAGACAGGTCGGAGTCCTTGGTCTTCTCCATGCGGTCCACGGAGAGCACGAGACCCACGACCTCGACGTTCGCCTCGGCCTTGAGTTTGGGGATGACTTCGCGCACGGCGGTGCCGGCGGTCATCACGTCGTCCACGAGCAGCACCTTCATGCCGTCGGTCAGCGGGGTGCCGACCATCCAGCCGCCGTCGCCGTGGTCCTTCTTCTCCTTGCGGTCGAAGGTGTATCCAATGGTCATGTTGTGGCCGGCGTTCAGCGCGATCGCGGTGGACACGGCCAGCGGAATGCCCTTGTAGGCGGGGCCGAACACGGTGTCGATGTTGCGGGGAATCGTGTTGTGCACGATGGCCTGGCTAATCTTTTCGGCGTAGAACGCGCCGAGCGCGGCGATCTTCTTGCCGTCGTCGAAGGCGCCGGCGTTGATGAAGTACGGGCTCTTGCGGCCGGACTTCAGCGTGAAGTCGCCGAACTTCAGCGCGTTGGATTCCAACAGGAATTCAGTGAAGCGATGTGCGAGTGTTTCTGCCATGATGTTCCTTACCTCCAAGTCTGTCCTGCGGCCAGTTTAGCAGCGAGTTCGGGACGGCTGTCCAGCAGGTCGTCAAGTTCGCGGGCGACGCGCAGCGGGGCCACCGGGTCGAAGAGCGCGGCCGCACCCACTTCGACGGCGTTCGCGCCGGCGTACAGGTATTCGAGCGCCTTCTCACCACTGTCGATGCCGCCGAGTCCGATGATCGGAATCTCCGGCAGTGCGGTGCGCACCCGATAGACGGCTGCCAGGCCGACCGGCAGCACGGCCGGGCCGGATACGCCGCCGGTGACGTTGGCGATGATCGGCTGGCCGGTGCGAATGTTAATGCGCATGCCTTTGAGCGTGTTGATCATGCTCAACGCGTCGGCGCCATGTTCCACGGCCGCACGGGCCGGCACGGTGATGTCGGTGACGTTCGGCGTGAGTTTGACGATCATCGGCTTGTCGGTCATCGGGCGCAGCCTGTCCATGAGGTTGGCGAGGGCCACCGGGTCGGTGCCCACGCTCATGCCGCCGGCGGAAATGTTCGGGCAGCTGACGTTGATTTCCAGCATGTCTGCGTTGGAGTCGGCGAGCTTTTCCACGACCGCCGCGTAATCGTCGTCGCAATGTCCGGCGACATTGGAAATGACGAACGCGCCCGCGGCCTTGAGCTTGGGCAGGTCCTCGGCCAAGTAATGGTCGATGCCGGGATTCTGCAGGCCCACAGCGTTGATGTTCGCGGCCGGCGATTCGGCGGTGCGCGGCGAAGGATTGCCCTCCCACGGCACGGGCGAGGCGCCCTTGGTGCATACGGCGCCGAGCTGGCTGACGTCGTAGAACCAGCGGACAGCGGCGTACTGGAAGGTGCCGGAGGCGGTGCCGACCGGATTCTTCCATTCCAGACCGGCCACCTTGGTGTGGTGCTTCCACACGTGGGGCTCGTACAGGTTGATGTGGTTGTCGCTGCCCTGCGCGGACTGGTTGTTTGTGGCCATCGTCACTCCCCCCATCCGAGCTGTTCGCGGGTGAACACGGGTCCGTCGGAGCAGACCTTGAGGCGGCCGTCCATGGTGTCGATGGTGCACAGCACGCAGGTGCCGTAGCCGCAGCCCATGCGCTGTTCCATGCTCAGCTGCGCGGGGATGCCGCGTTCGGCGGCCCAGGCGGCCACGGCCTTCATCATAGGCAGCGGTCCGCAGGACAAGATGATCGGCTTGCGATCGTAGGCCTTCAGGTCGTCGCCTTGTTCGAGTTTGTCGAGCAGGTCGACCACGTTGCCTTCGGCGTCGTCGATGCTCCACGACCAGTCCGCGTACCGGGAGACGTATTCCTCAGCGAAGTGGTCGTTGCGGTAGCCGAATACGGCGGTGGCAAAGGAGGCGTCGTGTTCGGCGAGCTTTTGCGCGGCGTAGATTAGCGGGGGCACGCCGAGTCCGCCGCCGACGAGAATGTAGTTGGCGTCTTCCTTGAGGTTGAAGCCGCGGCCGAGCGGGCCGAGCACGTCGACGGTGTCGCCGTCTTGCAGTCCTGCCAACTGTTCGGTGCCGTGGCCCACGACGGCGAAGATCACGCTGACTTCGTCGCCGTCGACTTCGCTGACGCCGAACGGACGCGGCATGAGCATGAAGTCGTCGTGCGTGAACAGGTTGACGAACTGGGCGGGCTTGGCGTGGGAGGCGATGAACGGGTCGCGGAATGTCAGTCGCATCACGCGGTCGGTCAGTTCCGTAACCTGCGTGATTTCGACGTTGTGGCGCGGCGGGAAGAATCCGGCCGCAGTCGCCTCCGCAACCACATCATGGGTGGGGGTGAAAGTTGTCATTTCATTCCTATTCAGCACATCAAGCTCCCCCTATCAGGGGAGCTGTCAACCGCAGGTTGACTGAGGGGTAGTTAAACACACTCGGCTCCGGTTTCCAGCCCACACTCACGTATAGCCCACAGCCGGACAATCTACCTACCTATATACGGCAACCCGCAGATTATCGCGCATGTCGAGCGCCGCCTGGCGCGCGCTGCTCGCCACAAGGTCCAGCGCCTCGTCGGCGGTCATGGATTCGGAGTACTTGCCGCTCTTCTTCCATGCGCCGATGATGCCGCGCGACGAGTTGACGATGGCGCCGCTGCCCTGCTTGTCGAACATGCCTGCCACGTCCGCGGCCGTGCCGCCCTGCGCACCGTAGCCCGGCACGAGGAAGAACGTGTGCGGCATACGTTCACGCAACGCCTTGCCTTCCTCGGGGTGGGTGGCACCGACCACCGCGCCCACGCGGGAGTAGCCGTGGCTGCCGATGGTCTCGGCGCCCCAGCCTTCCACGAGATCGGCCACATGCTCGTAGACCTTCGTGCCGTCGGCCAGGTCGAGCATCTGCAGTTCGCTGGAGGACGGGTTGGAGGTGCGCACGAGCACGAAGATGTCCTTGTCGGCTTCGGCGGCGGCCTCGACGAACGGGGTGATGCCGTCGGTGCCGAGATACGGGTTGACGGTCACCGCATCCTCATGCCACGGGTCGAAGTCGCCCACGCCGTTCAGGTGGTGGGCGTAGGCGGCTGCAGTGGAGCCGATGTCGCCGCGTTTGATGTCGCCGAGCACGTAGAGGCCCTGCTGGGCCGCGTATTCGCAGGTCATCGTGTAGATGTCCACACCGGCGGGGCCGAGCGCCTCGTACATGGCGATCTGCGGTTTGACGGCGGGCACGATGTCGGCGATGGCGTCGATGATCGTGCGGTTGTATTCGAAGTAGGCGACGGCCAGCTGCGCGGATTCGATTTCCTCCGGGGATTCGACCGAGTCACGCACCTCGTCGGCAAAGCTCGCCACGACCTGCGGCGGTACCAACGCCTCGGTGGGGTCGAGGCCCACGACGCTGGGGTTCTGAGTGTTGTCAATCGCTTCGATCAGGCGATCCATGCTGCTCCTTATGTTATCTACAGACGGCTGAACATCAGCTGGGAGCCGATGATCGTGGCGAGGGGGCGTCCGGTGACCTGCCAGCCGCCGAACGGGGTGTTACGAGCCTTGGAGTGGAACTGTTCAGGGTCCACGGTCCATTCCTCAGCGGTGTTGAGCACCACGAGGTCGACATTGTCGGCGTCATCCACGCGGCTCAGGTCGAGCAGTCGGTTGACGCCTTCACGCTGCGGCTGAGTGTCGCTCTCCCCCGCAATCACGCCATCCGGATCGTCCCCGGTGGGCGCGGGTTCGGCGTAGTCCTCGACCAGCGCGGCCACGTCGGTTGGCACATGCCCCATGAGTTCGGCAGGTCCCACGGACATGAGCCCGATCAGACGCTCATCGGAAATGAAGCCGCCGTCGACGAGCACCTTGTGGCACACGCCGTACGCGCATTCCAGTCCGATGATGCCGTTGGGCGCCTCAAGGAAGCCGAGTTCCTTCTCTGCCAACGTGTGCGGCGCATGGTCGGTGGCCAGCAGATCCACGGTGCCGTCGGCGATGGCCGCGATGGTGGCTTTGCGGTCCGCTTCGGAGCGCAGCGGCGGATTCATCTTGGCGAGCGTGCCGTACTTGAGCAGTGCCTCGTCGCTCAACGCCAGATAATGCGGTGCGGTCTCGCAGGTGATTGGCAGTCCTTCGGCCTTGGCCTTGCGAATCGCCTCGAACGAGATGGCAGTGCTCACATGCTGGAAGTGTACGTGGACACCGGTGCGGCGGGCCGCTTCTATATCGCGGGCCACGATCTTGAGCTCGGTGTCTTCCGGAATGCCGGGCATGCCAAGCTCGCGGGAAACGGGGCCTTCGTTCACGGCACCTGTATCGTGATGCTCGCAATGCTCGATCAGGTACAGGTCGGAGGCCTTGACGTTCTCCAGCACCTGATCCAGGATCTCCGGCGTCACGGCGGAACCGTCGTCACTGATCGCGGTAATGGGGTGCGTGAGCATGGCCGGCGTCTTGGCGTCGTCCTCGAATCCGGGCACGTACTTGAGCCAATCGGCAACGTCGCTTGCCTCATGACCGGCGCGATCCTTGGACGCGCACACGCACAGATTGTAACGAACCGGCAATTGAACATTGTGCGCAGTATCGTACTGCTGCAGGAAGTCGATGACGTTGTCGAAGCCGGCATCCAGAACCTCTTTCGCACCGGCCGCTTCCGGGTCAGACACGGTCTGCCCATCCAGTGCCGGCAACGTGTTCGGCATGATGAGCACGTTCGTGTATCCGCCGGATGCGGACGCGCGGCAGCCGGAGACCATAGATTCCTTGTAGGTCTGGCCGGGATCGCGGAAGTGGACGTGCGGGTCTTCGAAACCGGGGGCCACGGTCAGTCCGGTGGCGTCGATGTCGGCGCCGTCAGCCACGGCGGAGGTGTCGGCAAAGTAGGCGGCAGCGGTCCTGGGCACCACGAGGTCGATGACCTCGCCGGTGTTCCAGACCTTGATGTTGCGTAGGGTGATGCTCACAGTTTGGCTTCCTCATCGCAGTAGTCGCAGCGGTATTCGAGCCGTTCGGAGTGCACGAGGTGGAACATCTGCTTGATGCCGGGCTCGGTGGTGGTCACGCAGCGCGGGTTCACGCAGGAGATCACGCCGACGATGTGCTCGGGCAGGTTCGGCTGCTTCTTTTCGACGATCTTGCCGCCGCGCACCACGTCCACGGTGGCCTGGCGGGCCACGAAGCCGAGCACGTCGAGGTCGATGTCCTTGTCATCCTCGATTTTGATGATGTCCTTGGAGCCGTAACGCTTGGAGTTGGCGTTCATGATGAGCGCAAGCTTGGTTTTGGCCGGGTCGATTTTCAGGTATTCGAGAACCTTCAGCGAGGTTCCAGCCGTCACATGGTCGATAATGATGCCGTTCTGAATGCTGGTGACTTCCATCAGGCATGAACCTCCTTGGGGTTGAGCGGTTCGTATCCGGGCAGTTCGTCGCCCACCACGGTGCTTTCGAGGGCCATGCGCACGAGCATGCCGTTCTTGACCTGTTCGAAGTAGGCGGCACGCGGGTCGTCGTCCACGTCCACGGCGATTTCGTTGACGCGCGGCAGCGGGTGAAGCACGGCCATGGACGGCTTGGCGAGCTGCAGCTTCTCTTTGTCGAGAATGTAGGTGTCGCGCAGGCGCAAGTAGTCGTCTTCGTTGAAGAAGCGTTCCTTCTGTACGCGGGTCATGTACAGCACGTCGAGGTCGCCGATCACGGAGGCCAGGTCGCGCACTTCCACGTAGGAGCAGTTGTCTGTGGCGTTGATGCGGTCGATCACGTACTGCGGGGTCTTGAGCTCGTCCGGGCTGATGAGCACGAAGCGCACGTTGCCGAAGCGGCACAGGGTCTCGATCAGGGAGTGCACAGTGCGGCCGAAGGTCAAATCGCCGCACAGTCCCACGGTCAGGTCGGTGATGCGGCCGAAGCGCGACTGCAGCGTGGCCAGGTCGGCCAGCGTCTGCGTGGGGTGCATGTGGCCGCCGTCGCCGGCGTTGATCACCGGCACGGATGCGGCGCGGGAGGCCACCAGCGCGGCACCCTCCTTCGGGTGGCGGATGGCGACCACGTCCACGTAGTTGGACACGGTCTTCAACGTGTCGGCGATGGATTCGCCCTTGGTCACGGAGGCCAGCTGCGCGCCGGCGAATCCGATGACCTTGCCGCCGAGACGCAGCATTGCGGTCTCAAAGCTCAGGCGCGTACGGGTGGAGGGCTCGTAGAACAGCGTGGCCAGCACTCGCCCATCGCAGGTATGGGCAACCTCTTTGCGGTGGGAATCGATGTATTCGGCCTTATGCAGTAGGTCGAGAATCTGGTTTGTAGACAGGCCGTCCAGCGTTACGACGCTTTTGCCGACCATTGGCGTTTCTTCAGACAAGGCTCACCTTTTCGCTCGTGGTTTTCAGGTGGCCACCCTTGTGTGACCTAATCTAACTTACGCCATTTTTCGGACAGCCGCATTCACCGAGTGTTCACCTGAAAATCCAACGAATATGCTGTGTCTGTATAGCTGATATCTGCTTTGGAACGCCAGAGCTCATTCATTAGGTCGATTTGACGTTCATTAGGTCACTGCACCCTCGTATCTGTTGTTGGAATGCCGCCATTCCAACAAGGTATGCGGCGGCGGACCGACCTAATGAACGATGAATCGACCTAATGAACGTAGTGAACGCAATACAAGAAAGGTCTATCGCTGCGCGCGGCGTCGATTTCGTTCCAGTCGCGGCGCGATCACGTGCATATGTGGGCGAGGGGCGGTTTGCGGCTGCGGCGTTGCGGCGGAGGCCGTGGCGGTGGTTGCTGCAGTCGCCTCACCTTCGGTCTGCCCGTAGAACAAGCGCTGGCACACGTCACGGCATTTGCGCATCACCGCCAGCAGGTCGTTCTCGAAATGCTGGCCGCGGTGGGCGCCGTAGCCGAGGTAGACGGCGATGCCGCCCAGCGAATAGATGTCATCAGGCAGAATATCGGCCTGGTTGGCGCGCCCGCTCCACAGATAGTTGCCGTTGCGGGCCGCGGTGCACAACGTCCAGGCCTTGCGCAGCTGAATCGCGTCGATAGCGCTGATGAGCTTCTTGTCTTCCAGCACGTCCAATGCCTCCAACGTGCCGTTGACGCGCAGATCTTTGATATCGCCGGCGTGCTGGAGCTGCATGAGTTGCACGGTCCATTCCACGTCAGACAAGCCGCCCTTGCCGAGCTTCAGATGCCGTTCACGGCGCACGCCGCGCGGCAGACGCTCGGCTTCCATGCGGGCCTTGAGCTTGCGGATGTTCTGCAATTCTGCTTCAGTCAGTTCCTCGGTCGGGTAGCGCAGCGGGTCGGCGATGTTGATCAGGAAGTCCCGCGCCAGTTCAGCGTCGCCGGCCGCGTACCGGGCGCGCAGCAGCGCCTGGCGCTCCCAGGTCGAAGCCCAGGATTCGTAGTATTCCTCGCAGGAGGCATAGGAGCGCACGAGCGGGCCGTTCTTGCCTTCCGGGCGCAGGTCCAGGTCGAGTTCGATCTTGGGTTCCAGCGTCGTCGGACCTTGCAGGATGTTGCGCAGGTCTTCCACGACCTTCTTGGCGAAGGCGTTGGCCTGGCCGTCGTCGGCGTCGTCGGCCGGACGGTAGATGAGAATGGCATCCGCATCGGAGCTGAAGTTCACTTCGCGCCCGCCGTAACGGCCCATGGCGATGACGGTGATACCGGCCGGCGCGGTTTCGACGCCAAACGCGGCAATCTGGTGGCGCACGGCCCAAGTCAGAGAGACGTCGATGATTGCGTCATACACGTCGGTCATGGCCTTGAGACTGTCGGAGTTGCTGATCACACCGCTCATCCAAGACAGGCCGATGCGTTCGATTTCGTGACGGCGCATGGCGCGCATGGAGTTGGCGAACTCGTTGATGTTCGAGCCGAAACGTTCCAGCGCCGAGCCGGTCTGCACATCCAATGCCTCGCGCGTGCGGGCCTGCAGATTGCCGTCATCACCGAGCCAGCTGATCGATTCGACCGACTTGTTGAGCGCGTCGCCCAGGAATCGCGAGTTGGACAGGATGTGGCACAGACGCTGGGCGGCAGAAGTGGAGTCACGCAAGAAGCCGAGGTAGCCGGATTCGGTGCCGAAGTTCTCCTCCAGCTTGCGCCAGTTGAGCAGGCCCATGTCCGGGTTCTGGCCCTCGCCCAGCCACTGCAAGACGGCGGGCAGGATGATGCGGTTGATTTTGGCCGCGCGCCCCACGCCGGCAGTGAGCACCTGCACGTGGCGGATGGCGGCGTCCGGGTCGCCGAAGCCGATGGATTCGAATCGTTCCTGTGCTGCCTCGACGCTCAGCACGATCTGGTCGTTCTCCATCTGGGCGTTGACCGGCAGCATCGGGCGATAGTAGATGTCAAGGTGCAGGTGGCGCACTTCGCGACGGGTGTCGTCATATTTGTCGACGAGTTCTTCCGGGTGCAGGCCGAACGCGCGGGCGAGGCGACGCAGCTCCTGGTTCTGGTTGAGCTCGTCCACGTCGATGTCGCGCTTCTTTTCGAGGCCTCCGACCGAGGCTCGGCCGAGGTCCGGGAACAGGTGCGTGCGCTTCAGGGACCAGATCTGCTGGCGATGCTCCATCACGCGCTCGAAGCGGTAGTCCTGGGACATGCGCACGGCCTGTTTGCGCGAAACATAGCCGCCTTCGGACAGGCGCTGCAGCGAGTCGAGCGTGTTGCTGGTGCGCAGCGATTCGTCGGTGCGGCCGTGTACGAGCTGGAGCATCTGCACGGTGAATTCCACATCGCGCAGGCCGCCGCGGCCGAGCTTGATTTCGCGGTCCTTCAGGGGCGCGGGAATCAGATCCTCCACGCGCTTGCGCATCTTCTGGCAGTCGTAGACGAAGTTCTTACGCTTGGACGCACTCCACACGAACGGCCGGGTCATGTCCATGTAGGCCTGGCCGAGGTCGGGGTCGCCGGCCACCGGGCGGGCCTTGAGCAGCGCTTGGAACTCCCAGTTCTCGGCCCACTGCTCGTAATAGTTCTTGTGAGAGGAGAGCACGCGCACCAGCGCGCCGTCCTTGCCTTCCGGGCGCAGGCCGCCGTCGATCTGCCACAGCGGCTGCTCGGCCACGCCCATGATGGCGGACTGGCAGACGCGCTGCAGCATGGTGCCCATCTTGGTGCCCACGCGGATCAGCGTCTGATGGTCCACGTCCTTGTCGGCCGGTTCGACCACGTAGATGAGGTCCACGTCGGAGACGTAGTTCAGTTCCTGTGCGCCGAGTTTGCCCATGCCGATGATGGTGAAGCGCACGTGCTCGCTGCCCTCGGTTTCGTGGCGGGCGATGGCCAGCGCGCCTTCGAGCGCCGCGTCCGCAAGGTCGGACAATTCGCTGCTGATGGTCGGTTGGATGCGAATCGGATCCTCCGCCATGACGTCCTGCGCGATGATGGCGGCCAGCTGCCGGCGATAACCGGCACGCAGCGCCGTGGCCGCTTCCGCCAGATCCTTGGAGGCGACGGGCATGGCCTGATCGTCGGGATCGGCGCCGACCTCCATGAGCAGACGGGCTCGACGCTGTGCGCGGTTGAACAGGTGGCTGTCGGCGCTGCCGACGGACGCGGCTTCGACGAGTTCCGGCCTGAAACGCATGAACTTGCCCATCGCGTCGGAGGCGCCGAGCACGGTGATCAGACGTCGGAGGGCACCGGCGTCGGGAATGACCCGATCCAGATCCCGCCGACTGGACTGCATCGCGTTGACGATATCCACGAAATTGCCCAGCGCCACGTCGGGGTCGCACGCATGGGCCAACACGCCCAGCAATTCGGCGCATCGTCCATCGGCGATGGCGTCGGCCTTGAGCTGGCCGAACAGGGCGCGAGCCCTGTCGAGGTCTTGCAGACCTGCCCTGATGAGGTCCATGGAGCTGGGTTTGAACATCGACGATTCCATAAGATTCCACTATATACGCTCATGCCCTTCCGAATGGGGCATGAGCCGGGAAGGAGTCATCGGGCGACGCTGATGAGCTCCGAGGAATCCATATCGTAATCGGCCATGGCGTAGGAACGGATGGCGGGATCATCATAGGTGTTCATGTAATAGGTGTTGGTCTTGGACGAGTATCCGCTGGTGAACAGCGTGCGTTCGAACTGGCCGTTGCCCATCTTCGCCATGCCGTCCACCATCTGCACGGAGCCGAGGGTGTGGAACAGGCGCGACACATTGGCGGCTTCATCGTTCTGCTGCGGGTAATGCGCGTTGGTGTAGGCCACACGAACGAAGCGGGACGGGGAGCTCACGTCGCCCGGGATGCCATGCATGCCCACACCCGCACCCCAGGCGGTCAAGGAGGCCTTGCCCCATGAAGTCGGTTCGGCCATCTCGTTGCTGACGCACATGTAGTTGCGCAGATTTTCCATATGGAAGTCGAACGTCGGCTGATTGGTCAGCACATCGACGTCGTCATGATGCACGTGCATGCCATCGGCCATCTGCTCGATGACGATGCTGCGTTTGCCGTCGCCGATGAACCAGTGCAGCAGAGACTCCTGCTGTCCCGGCACGATCTGGGAGACGAGCGTCACGTTCCTGAGCGCCTCCTCGACCTCGTCGACGGAGTCGAAATTACGCGCCACCCACAGCGGAAATTCGAACGTGGCGACGTTTTCCGTGCCTTCGACCGGTTCGTGGACGAACGAGGCGTAACCAGGGAAATTCAAGCCGGCGATGGCCAGACCATGTTCATTGGCGCAGTCGAAATACATCGGCCTATCGGCCATGACCACGCCCACGCCGATCACCGCGTTCGGCTTCGCCTTGCCGCCCGCACCGAACACCGTGTCATAGTGGTAGCCGCGCGGAGTGACCAGGATGGTCTCCCCATATGAGAAACTCCAGTCGAGATTACGGCCGAAATAGGTGTTGCCCTCATCATCGGAGAAACGGACACCGGTGCACATAACGGACTTCCTTCCATCGTTTTGGTTGGCTTGCACGTTCATGATACCCATCGGCCGCTGGGTGAACTCTGGGTTTCGCCAGCAGGTTAACGTGCGGCGCGACGCATTGAGACGCGCCGCGCCGCGATATGCGTCAACCTTGCGTACCGAGGAACAACGGTTCCGTATTGCGCCAGATACGGCGCGTGGTGGCGGGGTGGTTCATCGAATACAGGTGGACGCCGTCCACGCCGTGGGCCACGAGGTCGGCGATCTGCTCGGAAGCGTAGAGGATGCCGGCGGTACGCAGCGATTGAATGTCATCCTCCCACCTGTTCAGCAGTGCATCGAGTTTGTCGGGAATGCGCGAGGCGTTGCGTTCGGCCATGCGCCGCACCGACTTGGCGCCGCGCACCGGCATGATGCCCGCTTCGATCGGCACGGTGATGCCGGCGGCGCGAGCCTTGTCCAGGAAGCGGTAGAAATCCTCGTTGTCATAGAACAATTGCGAGATCAGACGGGTGACGCCGGCATCGACCTTGATCTTCAGGTTCTCGATGTCCTGATCCAACGATCCGGACTGGTAATGGCCTTCTGGATAGCATGCGCCGAACACCGTGAGATCCGGTTTCATGGATCTGATGTAGGACACGAGATCGCTGGCGTGGTTGAAATCGCCGACCAAACGTTCGCCATCGATGTAGTCGCCTCGCAAGGCGAGCACCGCGCTCACACCGGCCTGCTCGAACATGTCGAGGGCCTCGTCGATTTTCGCCTTGTCGGAGTACAACGCGGTCAGGTGCGCGACTGCGGGAATGCCGTACTCCTTGCTGATCGTGTGGGCGATGCGCGCGGTGGCGGTGCGGTCCGAATGGGTGCCGTGGCCGTAGGTCACGGAAATGAAGTCGGGGTTCAGCCCCTCCAAACCGTCAAGGGTGTCATAGATGGTGTCCACGGGAGCGTTGCGTTTCGGGGGAAAGACCTCAAGGGTGAACATCGGGGAATGCATGCTGATTTCCTTACATAAACCCGAGCTCCCTCATCCGGAAGGGAGCTCGGTGATTTCCGCTACTTGTCGAGCCTGGCGCGCACGGCCTTGGCGGCGGCGACCAGATGTTCAAGGCTCGGCCAGGTCTCGTCGTTGCCTCGGGTCTTCAGACCGCAGTCGGGGTTGATCCACACCTTCTTTACGTCGATCTTGTCCAGGATCTCGTAGATGCGATCCTCGATCTCCTTCTCGGAGGGGATACGCGGGGAATGGATGTCGTACACGCCCGGACCGGCTTCGGTCTCGAACCGCGCGTCGTGGATGGCGTCAAGCACCACGAGATCGCCGCGGGACGCCTCGAAGGAAATCACGTCGGCATCCATCGCATCGATGTCGCGGATGATGTCGTTGAACTCGGAATAGCACATGTGCGTGTGGATCTGGGTGGTCGGCTTGACGGCGGAATGCACCAGACGGAAGGCCGGGATGGCCCAGTCGAGATACTTGGCGTGCCAGTCGGACTTGCGCAGCGGCAGCTTCTCGCGCAGGGCGGCCTCATCGATCTGGATGATCTTGATGCCGGCGGCCTCAAGATCGAGGACTTCGTCGCGGATGGCGAGGGCGAGTTGCTTGGTCTGTTCCTCATGGGTGATGTCCTCACGCGGCCAGGACCAGTTGAGGATGGTCACCGGTCCGGTGAGCATGCCCTTCATCACATGGTCGGTCTTGGACTGGGCGTACGCGGACCATTCCACGGTGATCGGGTTGGCGCGGGAGACATCGCCCCACACGATCGGGGGCTTGACGCAACGAGTGCCATAGGACTGGACCCAGGCGTTCTTGGTGAACAGGAAGCCGTTGAGATTCTGGCCGAAGTACTCGACCATGTCGTTACGCTCGAATTCGCCATGGACCAGCACATCGAGGCCGATCTCCTCCTGTTTGCGGATGACGGCGTCGATCTGCGATGCGATGAACTCGTCATAGGCCTCCTTGGTGACTTCGCCCTTGCGCAGCTTGGCGCGCTCGGCGCGAATCTCCTTGGTCTGGGGGAAGGAGCCGATGGTGGTGGTCGGCAGCAGCGGCAGCCCGAGGGCCTCGCGCTGCAGGGACTGGCGCTCTTCGCGGACCGGCTGACGCACGTAGTCGGCATCGGACAGCTTGCCGATGCGTTCGGCGACGGCCGGATCGGCGGCCACTCGGGTGCCGTCGAACAACGCCAGATTGGCGGCGAGGGCCGCGGACGACTTCTTCTCATCCTCGGTGGCGTCGGTCAGGGCCGCGATCTCCTTGAGCTCGCCGAGCTTTTGGACCGCGAATGCGAAGTGCTTGAGGTCTTCGGCCGGGATGCCGGTCTCCCCTTCGGTGCTGAACGGCACATGCAGCAGGGAGGACGCGGTGGAGACGGCCACATCGGCGGTGACCTGCTTCAGAGCATCGACCAAGCCGAGGGAGGTGGCGTAGTTGTTGCGCCAGATGTTGCGGCCGTTGATCACGCCGGCGAAGATGGTGGTGCCGGCGGCCACGCCGTACTTGGCGACGGCTTCGAGGTTTTCCTCGCGACCTTCGTTGAGATCCAGCCCGATGCCGTCGAAACCGAACAGGTTGACGGTCTCATACACGTCGGCGACGTGGCCGAAGTAGGTGTTGAGCAGCACCTTCACATTGCCCTTGGCGGGCAGGATCTTGGTGTAGAGGGCCTTGAAGAGCTCGACATCGCCCGGCTCCTTGTCGAGCACGAGGTACGGCTCGTCAAGCTGAACCCACGCGGCGCCAAGATCGTTGAACCTGGCGAGTACCTCGGCGTAGACGGCGGCCACCGCGTTGACCAGTCCTTTGTCGATCTCCAGTTCGGCGGCTTCCGGAGTACGCGCGAGCTTGAGGAAGGTGTATGGTCCGATGAACACGGGCTTGGTTTCGACGCCCAAGGACTTGGCCTCGTTGAATTCATCGAACGGTTTGGTGGAATTGAGCTTGATTTCGGCGGACGGTTCGACCTCGGGCACCAGATAGTGGTAGTTGGTGGTGAACCACTTCTTCATCGGCAGTGCGGTTACATCACCCTTGTCGCCCTGGTAGCCGCGCGCCATGGCGAAGAGCGTATCCTCCTGATCGTCGAAGGCGAGACGCTGGTAACGCTGCGGAATCACGTTGAGCAGGATGGCGGTGTCCAGCATCTGATCGTAGTAGCTGAAGTCGTTGCTGGCGATGAGATCGATGCCGGCGGCCTGCTGCAGCCTCCAATGCTTGGCGCGCAGTTCGGCGGCGGTGGCCTTGACGGCGGCAAGGTCGTTGGCACCCTTCCAGTAACCTTCGATGATCTTCTTCAGTTCACGGTTCTGCCCGATGCGGGGGAAGCCGGAGACGGAAGTCAGAGTGGACATGAATCCTCCAAATTGTGTGCGTTCGTAACCCGATTCAGGGTAGCAAACATTCGGATTCCGGCCCCTATAAATAGCCGCAGAGTGTCGCTATCAACGGAATTTATACCCTGACGATCCCCTCCCGGCAGCCCCCAGGTCGCACGCGGTCACGGAGGGTCGATTCAGTCAAAATCCTTCACATTGATGACGGCAAGCAATTCGCCGCTATGAACCTGCCATTCGTCGAACGGTTTGTCCAACCCCATGATCACGACGGATGCGGGCGAAAGTCCCAGATTGAGCAGATCAAGCCGTTCGGCATCGGAGTCGGGCGAGGCGAGCCATTGGGCGCTGATCGATACCGTCGGCTCATGACCCACGATCATGAACACGCGGTTCTTGGCCTTGACGTGGGCGAGCTCGTCGAACACCGCCTGCACTCCCCCGTCATACAGGCTGATGCGGTAGTCGACGATCGGCTTGTCGCCAAAGGTCTTGAGCATGCGGTCCAGTGTCTGGCGCGTGCGGGTAACGGACGAGCAGGAGATTTGATCGGGCACCAATCCCAGCGACTCGATACCCTTGCCCACGGCCTTCGCCTGTTTCAGACCTTTGTCGGTGAGCTCGCGTTCCGAGTCGCCCTTGTCGCCGAACGGCTCGGCCTTGGCGTGCCTCATGATGATGAGGATATGGTCGTATTTCTTCGCTGCTTTGGCGACTTTGCTCAGCTTGATGCCCATCCGTGGCTCCCTTCACGAACCGCCTGCCCGGTGTGGCGGTGTGGTGTTGCTTCCAGTATAGAGGTGTGTGAGCGTTCACAAACTCATCGTTTGGCGGTTATTCGTGCGTGTTGCCAAGTTCTCCCACCTGACGGTCGAGGTCACGCAACACCTTACGTAGTTTGTGGTCGGAGATGTCGCGCAGTTCCAGTTCCTCGATCTGCGCCTCACGCTGTTCGTCGGTGAGCGAGTCGATGTCGGTCTGCGTGTCCTTGGTCACGCGATCGCGCTTTCTGAGCGCCTCGAACCCGGAGGCCATGGCGCGCGAGATAACAAGGAAACCGGTATGGCCGATCATCTGGTGGTCGGGGCGTACGGCGAGGCCTTGGGCCTTCCATGTGCGTTCGAACGATTCCTGGATCTGCGGCTCGGTCCAGCAGCCGGCCGCGCGCAGGGCTTCGGCCAGTCGGCTCATCTGCGTGGTGGTAGTTACGTAACTGACCAACACGCCGCCGGGGGCAATCACGCGGTATGCCTGGTCGAGCCTGTTCCACGGGTCGAGCATGTCGAGCATGATGCGGTCGAACCAGTGTTCGGGCAGTTCGGCGGCCACGGAGTCGAAGTCGCCGGTTTTGAGATCCCACCAGCTGGGGGCCTCGCCGTAATACAGCGTGGCGTTGGCCTGAGCCACTTTGGCGAATTCGGGGCGCAGCTCGATCGTGGTCAGATGGCCACGATCGCCCACGGCGTCCAGCAGGTTCACGCTCATCGCGCCCGAGCCGGCACCGGACTCAAGCACGCGCATGCCGGAACGGATGTCGCCGAGCTGGACAACCTGGGCGATGTCCTTCGGATACATGATCTGCGCGCCGCGCGGCATCGACAGCACGTAATCGGCCAGTCGCGGGCGCATCACCGCATATTCCCAGCCGCCGATGGCGCGCGACGACTTCCACGGCTTGTTCTTGTCTTTCTCGGGATAAACCTGGTTGACCTGCGCCTCACGCTTGGCGTGCACGGTGAGGATCACGGTGCCTTCGGTCTTGCCGATCACATCGTCATGCAGAATCAGGCCACGCTCGGTCTGCGTGGAGCCGCCAGCCACAAGCTGATCGGTGATCTTCTTGCCCTTGCGGTCGGTGAACTGCACCTTCTCGCCTGCGGTGAGAGGCCCGCGCCTCGGCTCCATAACTTGCTCCTTGCGTGCTCGGTGGGTCAATCGCTACAAGTCTAATGCATGTAAGCTCGTTGGTGAGGTGATGACGATGCGAATGCAGATGACAAGCCAGATCGATGCCGGCGGCAATGACCCCATTTTCCTGATGTTCCACGGTTACGGCAACGACGAAAACGAGATGGTGCGGATTCTCGACGCCGTATATGCGCCGACGCGAGCCGATGCGGCCCCGTCCGCAATTGCCGCCGTACCCAGCTATATCTCGTTCCGTGCCACCTACGCGAGGCCCTATATGGGCGGCAATTACTGGTATCCCGACGGCTGCGGCGTGGACGAGCGCCAACGCGAATGCGCGGCGGTCGGGGATGCGGTGGCTTCACTGCTGGATGCCTCGGCATTCGCCCATCGCAGGAAGATATTGATCGGTTTCTCCCAAGGCGGTTATCTGTCGTATCGTCTGGTCAAGGTGCATCCGACGTTATTCAATGCCGCGATCCTGCTCAGTCCTTCGTTCATGGGCGAGGAACAGGCGGCGCTTGACTCCACTACCCGATTCTTCCTGGCGTATGGCGCGCAGGACCGCACGATTCCGCTGCCCGACCAGCAAACGGCCCATCAGGTCCTTGAACGGGCCGGGCATCTGACCTATCGCGAGTATTCCGGCATGGCCCATGCCATCTGTGATGAGGAAATCGCCGATATCCGGCATTTCCTACGTGCCGTATGATGCCGGAATAGCTTCAATATGGAATATCTCCGCTCAAAGAGGTACATTCGACCTTTTTCAACGCAGAAAGCCCTCTTCCCTACCACCGAACACCGGCATAGTCCGTTTCGAGAGGCCGATTTGCACCTTCTCGGAGGTCTACTCCCGTTTCAAGGGGCTGTTCCGAAGGCGGAATGGAAGTACAAACGGCTTAGCGGCAACGCCATCCCGCCATTTTGGGGTCGTGTCTACTTGGGCACCAGCCCCGTGAAACGGAGATAGACCTCCGGAGAGCCGCAAATCAGCCCCTTGAAATGGAATAACAATGAAATAACGCGTTGGCCATGCCCATTCATCGCGCGATGGTTCTGCAATCAGCTCAATTCCCCTGCCGGCTGATGCCGCCCTTATGACCGGTGGCCTTGAATGGCGTGGCGCGTGCCGTCACCTTCGGCCCCGGCAGATTCGTACTGGTATTGGATCGACCGCGGAGCCCGACAGCCGGCTGGGACTCGGAGCGTCGACCAGTACTCGTGATGTTGGTATGCCGTTTGCCGTCATGTGCCCGTTTCCCACCAGCACCTTCAGCCTCGTCAATATCAATGCCCTTGGCGCGCAAAGCACGCGCCCACCGCTCATCCATCGTGCGCCTCACACGTCCCATTCGGGTTTCCACGTGTACTGTATGTCGTAGGCGCTTGACCAGAACATGTATTCGTTCTGCACACCGGTCACGAAGATGTCCACGAGCTCGGCCCGGCGCTCTTCGTTCAAACCCTCCACGAGCTGTTCGGTGTGTTCAATCAGCCACGCCGAGCTACTCCAGAACTCCTCGGTCTTGTACATGTCCACCCAGCTCTTGTACGGGTTGGCATCGAGCGTGTCCGCGAATTCGGCGGCGAGACGCTGACCGTAGTCGGCGTACACCCAGGCGCAGGGCAGCACGGCGACCAGGATATCAACCAGCGGATTGCCGTATGCGATCGACAGGATGTTCGACGTGTAGGCGCGGGCGAACGCGGACTGGCGCACCGAGTTCATCTCCTGCTCGCTGATGCCGTAGCTCGCCATGTATTTACGATGCATGGCGGATTCCACATTGAAGATGCCGTTCTGCACATCCGCCATGAACCGCATGACCTCGGGATCCTGGGTCTTGGTCAACGCCAGCGCGTGCACCTTGGCGTAATCGTTCAGGTAGCGGTAATCCTGCAGCAGGTAGAACGCGAAGCGCTCGCGCGAAAGCGTGCCGTGACCCAGCTCGCGCAGGAACGGCTGCCGGTAGCCCTCCTCCCAGACCAGGTCGGAGGCCTGGCGCAGGCGCTGGGCGAACGGCGGCAGGTGGTTCAGGGTGATCGGGCCGAATGCGACGGCGTCAAAAGACATCGTTTGCCCCCTTCGATGGTGTTGGCCAACAGGTTCCAAGGGTCAGGCACAGCGCCTTTCTCAACCCGTTCGCCGCCACGATGGCCGGCAGCTTGCGTTCACGGGTTCCCCCTGCAATGCGCTTCATTATGGCAACACGAACCGACAGGTGCCGGCTGTGCCTAGGATGGGAAATGGTTGCTGCACGCCGAAAAGGGGAGGCGACTGTCATGAGGTATTTCACGACCGACACGCATTTCGGGCATCCACTGGTCACGGTGTTGCGAGGGTTCACGACGTTCGATCCGACGCACTCGCGCTATGAGGAGGTGCTGCGCGCGCATGATCGCAAGACCGCCGAGGATTGGGCCAAGGAGGAGACGTTCGGCGCGAGTCTGACGTTTCGTCAGGTCGCCGATACGGATGCGCATGACAAGGCGATTGTGGATCATATCAACACTTTGGTCGGCCCGGATGATGAGCTGTGGATTCTGGGTGATATCGGTTTCCGCACATCGCTGACCTATCTGAAGAACTGCCTGCGAGCGCTCAATTGCAAGCATCTGCATGGTGTGATCGGCAACCATGATGACTGGTGGCTGGAAGACCGCCCCGCACTCAACCTGTTCGAAAGTTTGGAGCCGCACGATACGGTTGAGATTGAGGGACTCGGTACGGTCAATCTTTCACATTACCCGTATCGGGGGATCTGGCATACAGTTGGCCCGATGATGTGGTGAAGTTCAGCGGCAAGGCGTTGCCGTTTGACGGTCGCAGACTGCTGTATGGACTACACATCAGCTTTCGCCAGATGGTGCACGCCCGGAGGCACTGAATGTTGGCATTGACACAGCATTGACCGCCGTTGAGATGTATGCACGCTGAACACGCGCCCCAACGGCATTGGTCTCGTCATCTCTCGCTCACACCAACGGATTGCCGGCAAGACGGGTCAATTCGGCGTTCAGCTCGGGGAAATGCTCGTTGCCGACGAACGGACCGTATTCCGTGCCGGATTGGAATGGGCACCATGCCTGAATGGTCATATGCTTCAGCTGTGAATAAGGCAGGATGCCACCGGTGCGATCGGCTGCGGGATCGCTCGCCATATTGAATTGGATTTCAGCGTCGAGCATCTGTGTACGCATTCCGCCGTGTCGAAATAGTCGATGCCGGAATCATGGGCCACGGCCACGGTACGTGCCGCATCGGCGGCATCCAACGCGTCCATGCGCATCACGCCCAGCGCCACTCGTGACGCAATCATGCCGGATTGTCCGATTTCCTGAGTCTTCATAGTGTCTCATTTCTGTTATCGTGAATCGGCGAACGGGCACTGTCCGCTTCGTTGCCGGGCAGCAATCTCCATTGCCGCTGCTTATGTCACCTTATTGCTTGAAGTGCACTTGAAGGCAACTCGCAGGCAGGCAGCGCGCGCTGCCGGGCGCGTCTTCGCGTCTTCATGTCTTCGCTGTGACCGAGACATCGTTGTGCCGTAATCATGCCCATTTCTTGTATGATGACCTCTATAGCAACAGAGCTAGGGGGATTCCATGAATACTACCGATTCAGCCAAAGTCAGTGATGCCAACGCCGGCGCAAACAATGTCATCCATATCCCGCACAATCCCACGCTTGCCGGATTGGCCACGCTGACCCGCAACGTGGCGTACGAGACCGGGGCCGATAACCTGGTGATGGATATCATCTCGCCACAATCCACCGGCGATGACGATGACCGCCGCTACCCCACCGTGGTATTCGTGCAAGGCAGCGCCTGGACCACGCCGCATCGCGACTACGAGATCCCGCAACTCTCGGCTTTGGCCCGCGAAGGCTTTGTGGTGGCTACGGTGAATCATCGCGATGCCTCGAGTGATCCCCACGACGTGTTCCCCGCATATCTCGAGGACGTAAAAGCAGCCATCCGCTATCTCAGGGCAAACGCACGTCAATGGCACGTGGACCCCGACCGTCTCGGTATCTGGGGCACGTCGTCCGGCGGCAACACGTCGTTGCTGGTGGGGTTGACCTCCGACGATCCGCGGTATGAGGACGGCACCAATGCCGATGAGAGCGATGCGGTGAAGTACGTGGTCAGCTGCTTCCCGCCCACCGACATGCTTGAAGCTGTCGACGCATTCGACGATGAGACCAATCCATTCCGGCTGTACTATTTCGGCCCGTTCGCGGCCGTGGTGGGTGCGACCCATGAGACCGGCATCAATGCCGAGGTCCGTCAGCGCGCGGCTGACATGAGCCCCTACCTGCAGGTGCGGGATGACCAGCAGTATCCACCGATGCTCCTGTTGCACGGCACCGCCGACACCGTGGTCCCCTACCATCAATCCGTCAAGATGCGCGACCGGCTGGCCGAGCACGGCGTGGACGCGCAGCTGGTGCTAGTCGACGGCGCCGAACATGAGTACGATTTCTGGAGCCAGCAGGTCTTCGACGTGATTTTCGATTTCATTCGTGAGCGGAGCTGAACGGTAAGGGCACACGGGCGCGTCCTTTTTATAGGTTGCCGAGTTCTCTTTTAGCCAATTTTGTTGGAGCCCTTATCTGCGCGAACATACCATGACAGTTCTAGACTGTGTTCTAGGACTGTCAATCGGCAATGTGTATGAAGCGTGATGTGATGGGTCAGACGGCGATTGATGGAGTTGAGGGACTTCATAGGGCCGGTGAACTCGGTGAACTCGGCAGATTTAGCCGTTCGCGGCAGCTGATGTGAGGTCATGCGCTGTATCTGATTTGGTGGTGTATTCTCTTCCGCCCGAATGCGCAGGTCAAAGGTGGCGCGCTGCGCGTATTCGGTATTGCGTACATTCTTGTGGCCGCGGTGACGGGCATCGTCGGAGTAGTGTTAGAATGTTTTGGCATCAGTAAGTTACTTTAGCACGCGGCCGATTTCCTCTTTGAGTGCATACCGTCTCGGGTACTTTGCCATGATCTCCTTGGCGAGAGCCTTGGCTTGGTCGAGTCCGAGAACGTTGCGATATTGCTCGATCCACATGGCAACGAATCGGTATTCGTTGCGATTTCCCTGTTGCAGATCGCGATCCAGCGGCAGCTGCTTTCTGATCAGTCGTTCTGCTTCCGCGCTGTGATTGAGGCTGATGGGCTTGAGCAAATCACGCAGGAGTTCCGGCCGCTGCCCGGCTAAGGTCAAGGCCTCATCGGATAGGTGCTCTTCAGTCATGAGTCGTACAAGGACTTTCCCACCGAAATCATGCTCATGATAGTTGCGCAGGATGTTCTGAACGCTTTGAGGCCAGCCCGATTTGCCGACCATCGATTTGAGGATGGGAATGCAACGTTCGTCCGCCACTGAATCACTGTGAGCGACGTAGTACTCATATAATTGTTTGATGCCGTTCTCATCGTTCAGTCGTTCATAGCAGGCCTCCAGCATGGTAAGCTCGCCATGCGGCAGTTGAGCGGTGAGCTCCCAATACCCCGCATGCTTTTGCGCGGCATCCCAATCGTAAGTCTGTTCCAAGAAAGCGGCGGCCCCGGCATAATCCCCGTCCAGGAATTTACGTGCGATGACGGCAAATCTGCATTCGGCCACGTCCGTGTTTTTGGACAGTAGCTCATCGGCACTAATTGCGTCGCCGCCGTACAGCAGAAAGTCATGATGGAGTTTCAGCAGATAGTCCTGTGCAGCTCGCCAATCGTAATCGGTCAGGTTCGTTCGATGGCCGTCAATGGAATCCCCCTTCTTGTCATGAAGGAATTGTTGGGCAACATTCAATGTGGACTGCGCATAGGTGCGGCACATGAACGCGGTCGTGCCGATCTCGCGGGGCTGATGCTCCATCTGTTCTATGTCCGCCGTACCTCGTGCGTGAATATCCGCGAATGGGATGACGCATTCCAGCGGCGTGTGCGGCCAAAACAGCATCTCGATCATAGGGGTATCACGTATGAATCCCAACGCTGCAATCAGCATCTGCTGCGCTTGCTCGCCTGTAACGATTGGTGCCGCGGCATACGTATAAGCGAGGATTCGCTCATTGAGGTGTTCGATATATGTCTGTAGCGCACCCTCTTCATCATCGACTTGTCTCGCGAACCACACTGTTTTTCGCAAAGCCGTGCACATGCGTCTCATGGCCAGCGGATAGTCGTTCGATTGTTCTACTTCCTCAAATACGGCCATCACGCCGTTTATGGCGGCATCTCCCCATTCGAATTTCCAGCCGTAGTCCTTGCCGAGATGTCGCCGCATGGGAGATTCCATGACGCGATCCACGGTGCTTTCGGGCATCAATGGTTCCATGCCGCTCGCGATTGCCGGATTCGCAGTCACGATGGCATTGATTTCGTCCTGATTCCAAACCAGATAGAAATGCTGAGCGGGCGTCCACCGTTCTGATTTGCGCAGTCCCACTCGTTCTCGAATATGTTGCAGCACTCGATTGAACACTTCAGGTTTCGATGCGAGAGGATTTGCTGCTACGGGTATGTCTGGCCGAGAGTCGTCCTGCTTTGCAATCATCGCATCGTATGTCACGTTCTGCTGATGATTACCGCCGTGTTTGTAATCACGCAACGTCAAGAGCACCGCACCAATATGCTTGCAGTATCCGTCATGGTCGTAGGGGCAGGTGCAGGATGCGAACACGATATCGTTGTCACGAAGTCGAATATCGACATCGTAGAGTTCAGAACCGTGCACTTCGGCGTGGAATAGTCCGACCGACACTTCCTCTAACCCACCGATCCTATGCTCGTCCACGTAATCATATGCTCGTTCCAGGCTGCGGGAGGTCATCTCCTCTTCGAACTCGTCGAAATGGGCAGTCATGACGGGCCTCCTAATGATTGGTCATACATTACGGTGTGGGACGTAGTAGCCTAATGCAGTTCGGCTATCATCTGTTCAGCATCACCCATGCAACATCACGTCACGGTGCTTGTGCCAACGGAACAGACGCTCACGATGGCGGTTCAGCGTGAAACGATCCCACATCTGGTCCTCGGCCCACTCAACCATGCCATCATGTTCTTCATCTTCGGGATTGCCCAAGGTATCAAGGAACCGATCGAACCCATACACCCCGCCGACATCCTCCGGAGGCGCATCCCCTGCCCCATCCCAAAGCTGAGGATCCGCAACGTGCACGCTGCGGTAGGTACGCAGCAGCTTGATGTCATGGATCCAATCGTCACCATAATCGTAGTAATAGCGAGCGGTACGCACCTTGGGAAACACGTCGCCCAGCTCGGTTTCCGAAGCAACGCGAACTTCCGGCAACGGCTCCACCGGCATATATTGTTCGTATTTCGCCTCATGGTATGAGGGCTCTTCTCCCCACAATTCTTCCACTTGCACCTGCTTCCCATTCGGAAATGTGGCGCAGAAGCAGAACAGATGCTCGCCGTACCACATAAAGCATTCCTGCAATACCGCATGCAAATCGAAGAACGTCAATGATGCCGGCACCAGAATCTCCCGCCAGCATTCGCGCCCGTCAAGGCGCAAAGTGACTCGGAAACGAAATGCCGTGTTGCCATTGCCTGCCATGAAGACTCCCTTATCAACGATGAAGTTATTATCACCGTAACAGAGTCCAGGACAAACCACTGCATTACGAATCTGATTCGCGCCCTCAGAAAAGGCCGAATCATCTGTTCAATCTCCGTGTCCTGTGGAAAAGACTCTAACAATAACCGGTACTGTTCATCATCAGCAAGTCCAATATGCCATGTGACCAGGTGCGGGACACTCATGTGATCAGTCGCTATGGTGGGGAGACGTGACTTTGGTTCGTACTGTCGAGCAGACGCGAATGGGGATAGCCGTGCTGCTCGTGTCCGATATCGGCTGGGGCGTGCTGCCGCTGTACTGGCGCACGCTGTCCAGTATGAATGCCATCAGCGTGCTCGCGTATCGTTTGGTCGCCACGTTGGCGGCCATGGTCGCGCTGTTGGTGGCGTTCTCCGGCCTGCCCACCGCGATTCCGCTGGCCACGTTCTCCTACGGCGTGCAGCACAGCCATTACCTGACCGTGAGTTTCATCCAATATCTCAACCCGCTGATCCAGTTCTGTGTGGCCGTGCTCCTGCTGCACGAGCCGATGCGCGCGCAGGGCTATGCGGCGTTCATGGTGATTTGGGTCGCGATCGCGGTGTATTCGTTCGGCGCGATTCGGGCGTATTGGGAGCGGCTGAAGCCCTATGCTCGTTAAGCGCTTCCTCAACTCCCCTCCCCGAGGGGAACTGTCGCCGTAGGCGACTGAGGGGAGGTCGACACGGCAAACAGCAGAAACCTCGCTCCCGACCAAAGCCACAAGCACCACTCACGAAGCAAGCTTGTACAAGTTCTCCTTAAATTCCCGCTCACTCCACTTAATGGGATACGCATTGTACTTTTCCAAAGCGGTTATTAGCTGATTGTCAATGCGCCGATCCGAATCATTGAGGAAAACAACCAGTTCACTTGGTGTCTTTCGTGCCGCCTGCGTATCCTCCCATGAAAACAAGGTACCGGAAATGAGTCGCTGGGAAGGCCGCGTAATAGATGTGCAGAATCGTTCCGGCTGTTTACTCGTAAACGGCAACACAAAGTCATACTGGCACAGCAAACCAGACTTGCCACGGAACTGAGCGCCTGCCACATACCGTATGTTGTTCGCATTAAAGAACATACGAATGTCATCTGCAAAATACGTCTGCACATGGGATTGGCCAGCATAGACATATCACCAACTTTGATGATAGCTTGCAGGAACCGATTCTTGGCATCAGCAAAATCAGCAGTATCGCTCGTCAGAGTAAGCTCGTCGCCGTTACGTTCAATACCAAACTGATTCAGAATATCTTTGAGCACTGCCAAACGCGATTCCGTCACAGTCATCCCATGCGACTCCAAACGGCGTAATGTGGCACAGCCATCAGAGAACGTCACGCTGTTCTCCCAAGGCTTCACGTAGAACTGCGTATAATCGTTGTCTTCATCCAGAAGCGGAACATTAACTTCATACCACTCATCCAGTTGCATATAAGTCGTGTTATCAGACAGCCATTTTCCGTAACTACGAATTAATGAGTCAAAATCAGAACTCGTCATACTTTCTTCTCGTCGTAAACACCACGATTCATTTGACTACAAACTTATCTGATGCAATTGGAATTGCTTCTCGCCTTTATTCAGGGTGATGGACTTCGGAGACAAAGCTTCCTTCAGCAGTTCCAGCATACGACGAGCTTCAGCATCTGTCAGTACAGCCATTGACGCCTCTTCCCCGAATGCGATTACCCAGTGGAAACAAGACTACATCAGACCAGTATGCACCGCCAAGCGGCGAGTAACACTCCACCCGCTACAATCAGCAGTATGGTTGTTCCGCAAAAGCCAGCGTTGGCTCAATTCGAAGTCATGTTCGAAGGCACGCCGCTGATTCTCGAACGCGCCACCGATTACTGGGAATCGGGCCGCGTGAGTTCGGTGCAGGAGATTGCGCCGCAGCTGTATCACGCGCAGGTGTCCGGCAGTGCCGATGACTGCTATGACGTTGACATCCGCCTCAGCAAAGACGCTCGCGGCGAGAACGCCAATGAAGCAAACACTGATGAGCAAGCCACTACCAGCAGTAACAGCGACCACGAATCCACAACCGACGACAATTCGATTCGCATACAATCCGCCGCGTGCACCTGCCCATATCAGAGAACACCATATTGCAAGCATATAGGTGCCGTGCTTTACGAACTGCGCAAACAGCTCATTGGCGCGCACGGCAATCACCACAATGATGACACCGCCAACGCTCACGATGGTGTCATCGCACTCCCCCGCACCGTGCTGGATCCCATCCAGCAACACCTCGACGCGCGCGCAGAGCAGGGCAAAGGCCATCTGCTGTTCCTGTGGTCCACCCAACTGCGCGAAGCCGCAAAGACGTTCTGCGCCCAGCCAGACGAAGAACGACCGCTAATCCCGCTGATCGACGCACAAACCATGCTCTCCGACACAATCCGCCGATGCCATGAACGTTTCATTATTCATATCAGTAAGCACAGCGATGTGTACAGCAAATCATGTGACTACACAGAATTCATCAAAACCGTGCAGGCTATCGCGGGCAATGCCCTGCAATCCAGTGATTACGCGAGCGCATGCGGCAACCTGCGACTGTGCATACACGAAGTCCACGCGCTTCTGCTCTCGTCCGAGAACGACGATGGCTCCGAACCTTTGCTCACGCTTATGGATGATCTGGCGATGCGCGTGCGATGCTATATGGAGAATGTGGCGGAATTCGCCGACTCCCCTACCGCCGGCAAGGCATTGAACACCATTGCGCAGGCCGCGAACGACAAGGACATGCGGCAATGCGAACCATTGAACAGTATGTTGCTGATTTCCAGCGCGCTCGCTTTCGCCCAATATGACGACAAACGCATGTGGGCCTATGACGTGATCGAGAGCGCGATAACGCGTAATCTGGAATACTCGTTCAACGAAGAGAGCGAAGAAAGCGACGAGGACGACGAGGATGAGGATAACGAGGATACGAGCGAAGTAGACGACGAAACCGACTTCATTTCGGATGAATCGTTACACGTATTGCAGTTGTTCACACTCATGAGCGCCTACGACCTATACGCTCTATCCAACGATGACGCTGGACGCGAGCAGCTTCTGAAAGACTACCCGGAGTCAATGGCCCTCACGCTGATGAACGCTGCGAACATGATTCATGAAGGGCGCTTGCGTTCCGCATACATGCTCGCACAAGGTTTCCTTCTGTCGAGCCGGGATATGGAAGATGTCGATATCGATGCCCGGCATAACGGTCTGCTGCCGGACCTGCTGCCCCATGGATGGCATACCATCATGGAATGCTGCGCCGAGGGACTCAATGACGTTGGCCTGCTCGCCAACGTGTATCGGTGCTACATTCTTTCCTGCAACGACAGATCCGATACCCATTACGTGAGTAAACTACGCAATCTGTTACGCATCTACGGCGGTCTTAGCGCAGAAGAATGGCATGACGTGGCTGATGGGCTGGCCAGAGATTGCGCCCGGAACATCATCGACCGTATCAAGTACCAGCCGGAAATAACCACCAAAGGCGGTACACAACGTCACAGCAGTTGGCGCAATCCCGCTTATGAGAAGCTCATCGTGGATGAGCGGCTTTCGGACGCGGCCCTGACCTATTACGTCACCGTCGATTACCCGCCGCTGCCATTGCTGCGCACCATCGCCATCGAACACCCCGAATCGGCAAAATCGATAATCCTCGACGCGATGCCATACGGCACCATGGGCACGCCCGCGTTCCGGTTTACGGTGGAACGTGGCGTCGACAATACATTGACGGCGCGCCGCAGCACATACCAGCAAATCGCCAAACAGCTGCGTCGTTTCGCCGCAGTGTTCGGCGATGAGGAGACCCGTGTGCTGGCACACGAGATTGTCGAGCGTTATCCGAATCGTACTGCGTTGCGGGAGGAGCTGGCGTTTGCGTTGTAGTGACGACATTGGCAACGCGGTACGGCATTCGGCACATATCCATTGACTATGCAGAGAAATGCCAGCCTGTTCTTCGCTGAGATTCCTGATGATATTGGTCAGCTGGCTGCAAACCCAGACCTTGGCCAAATGCTCGTCCATGAGGAATCCCTTGCCTTTGGCATAGCGAACGACGACACCCGGCATGTTTGAGTGCATTTTCAGCGCATTCAACATCATCTGCGTGCGCTTCGCGTGCATTTTCAGCACAATATCCGTCACATACCTTAATGGATGCAGCACTCCTTCAAACGCTGCTGCAGGCCTTCGTCCACCGCGAAAAGGTACAGACCGTGGACGCCGCGCTTGAGCAGGACATTCAACTCATGCTTCAAATTTTCTTCGGCAAAATCTCCTAAATCTTTGCGCTTATTGGTTGCCAGATAGTTTTGGCTGGCCTTTGCATCGAACACGATTCCCCCGTTACGATACGTCACCGAGGGTCCAATGATCACACCGGCATAGTTCAAATCAAACCCTTGGATGGTGAAGATGGAGCCAATCTCATCTATGGTGTACGGCTTCTCCGCCCAAGACAGTTCTTTGTCGATGCCTTTCCTGCTTTTCGGACCGGAATCTTCGAGCTGATAGTTCCAAGGCTTGCAGAATTGGTCAGAACTTATTGCGGAATGATCGAATCCATGGTCATCCGCAAGTCCCATACGCCATACGCCGGAAGTATCGCGATGCAGTTCCACATTCCAAAAGCCATGCGGATCATTCTGATTCTCAGATTTCGCCGAATACTTCCAGTCATAGGTGGCCAACAAACGGGACAGTCCAGCCCCATCCCAACCATCGGGCTTCAGCTGGGCTTTCGCGTGAATGGCATTAAACAAATCAACCGGCGAGTCGAACACCTTAACGTCATAAGGTTCTCGAATCACTTCACCATCTGCGGCATACTCGCCCGTATCAACGGGCAAAGGGCCGATACCTTTCCCCGAAGCGAATCGGTCAATCCACTGAATCATCGACTTACTCGCGGCAATACGGAATTGCTTTTTCAAATGGACATGCGCAATGTCCACGGAAATGGACGGCAGATGATATTCGGCGCCCAAATCAACCGCTTTGAATGCGCCGATTTTCCCGGTCGCGCATGCGATCTGAGTCGAATCAGAGTCCAGCTGAAGTTTTTCCAGCATCGCTGGCTCCCACTGCTGGCTGGACTGCATAATCTGATTGTGATCAAAGACCGCAATCACCACCCGGGCTCTGCGCAGAATGTCATACAGCTGGTTCTTCCCGGAATATCCCTGATTTCCTTGCGTCATCAACAAATGGGCCTCGTCGATGAGCACGATGTCCGCCAGGCCTTGCGGTTGGTCTGGAATGCCTCGACCATGCTCGTTGCGTAAGCTGAATCGATTGATGAACTGACTGGGCAGCATGACCACTTCATCAGATTTCTTCTGCAAACCCAGTTTCGTGGCAATCTGATTATATACGTGCACCTGTTCCTTATGATTGACAAGAATGTATGAGGAAAGCCGGCCGTTCGCCGTTTGTGACAGCTCAGGATAATCTTCGTCTTCGGAATAGGTGTCGCCTTGGATGCCGATTTCAGCCGCGATTCTGTAGAACAGGTGGCTTAACAGGACCGTTTTGCCTGTCCCTGCAGCACCTTGAACAAAGATTAATTTCGGATGGCGGTCTGAAGATTGCTCATCGGCTTTCTTCTGTTGCCGGCTATCGGCAACCAAGGCGGCAAGTTGCACCAAAATAGATTCTTCGGCTTCGAGCTGGCTATCGCTGAGTTTATGAAAAGGCGATGCCTTGAACAACGCGGAATCTCGGATGATCTCCTCCGCCGGGAACAGGTCAGAATCTTCCTTGTGTAATCTCAACCAGATTTGCGAGAAAATCCGATCAAACTGGTCTGCGGTGTAATAATCGCCTTGCGCATTGGTCCGTCGATTGTTGAGCCTTTTCACCGAATCGGTACTGGACATATAGTGCATAAGACGGTTTTCGACATCCAGGGTTAACGACTTATTGAATTTGGGATGTGAAATAACATATTGCCGATATGCATCATCATTCCGCGAGACAGCATCAGCTACAGCTTTCCAGTCCTCGCGTTCTTTAGCATCTCTTTCAAGATGCTGGAATGTACGATGCCGTATATCGTTGGTCTCACCGACGTACACCGTATATTCGTTCTTCATCGAATAGCGATTGGTCTTTCCTGAATACACGACATAAACCGTTGGATATGCCAACACATATCGCAGCATGAAATGTTCCAGATCGGAATCATTAACACTGCGCCCCATCTGCTTCTCGAGGGATTCGTCAAAAGCCTTTTCAAAAGCTTCCCTACTGTATTGACCATATGGCAGGTTGATGACAAACGGCGCCAAGCTCTCACTGTTCATAATCATATTATGGTCCATCATGAGCTCTGGTACATGACCAACATTCAGCAAGTCCTATAATGTCAGTCATGATCAGTGACAGTACCATTCAGTCGATTCGTGATTTTGTGTCGGAGCGTGGCTGGGGCCAATACCACACTCCTGAGAACCTGGCGAAGTCCATCAGCATCGAGGCGTCGGAATTGCTGGAATGCTACCAGTGGACGCCGCAGTCGCCATCCATGGATGAGGGACATGTCAGGGAAGAACTAGCGGATGTGCTTACGTATTGCATCATGATGGCCGATGCGCTTGGTGTGGATATGGATGACATCGTCATGGGCAAGCTCGCAAAGACCAAGAGCAAGTATCCCGCGGAAGCCGTCCGTGATGACTTCGAGGAATACGAGCACCGGCATCTGAATGCTCGTAAGACGGATGACGATGCTCAATCTTCGCCTAGCAAGTAGCTTGTTCCATGCGGCTGCTATCACCATGCCGTGATTCCGACACCACCACGCGATAATGGTACACATGGAACCAATCAAGGATGACGGACGGCCGGTGGCATTGGTCACCGGCGGCACGAACGGCATCGGCAAGGCGACTGCGCGGATGCTCGCTGTGCGGGGTTGGCGTGTGATTGCAATGGGACTCGGTGCGGACGAGAATATCCCTGAGACTCAGCGTCTTGGCCACAGCGAACTGTTTACCTACGAGATGGATGTCACCAAACGGTATCCATTACCTCATGCGTACATGTAGTATCAAGGTCGGGGATACAGTACAACACCTCAAATATTCGCTTGACAGCATGCCAATCTCCCTCTGTCAATCCGCGATATTTCGGGAATTCATGCATCGTATACCATCTCACACAATTCAATGCTTCATGAGGAAACTCTGAAACTTGGTCTTGCGATTCATCCAATTCCCGACGTCGGCTCTCACGCATGAAGATAAGCACCGCAGCCACATGCTTGCAGTACATTGCACGTTGGGAATATTGGCATGTGCAGGCGGCAGAAATCACTTTGCCATGGCGCAAACGAATGTCCACTTGATAGTCGTCATTCCCGCGAACCACGGTATGCCAAAGATTCTCAGCAATCATGACCGGCATCAACCTTGCCGGCATCGTGATAAGCTTCTCCACGCACAAAAATCCTGCGTTCAAACAATTGAAAGAAACCGTCATCCACTTCTGCTGTCATACGGCCTCCTTGCCCTATGTATTTCAGGATAACGCTTGTCACCCGCTTTTTGTCATGTCATGCGATATTTTCAATTGCTGCGAGCATCGCCCGGAACCAATATTCACTTTCGGCGTTCCATGGACCATTCCCACATATTCAGGACTACAGTAAGCGGCAGATGTAGCCGATTGTGCCCCAGTTCGAAGGAGGACATTATGGGATTGTTTGATTCGCTGAAGAACATGTTTGCGCATCATGAGCACCATCATGGAGCCAGCATCGGTCAGCCGCTCACTCTTACCGACACCAAAGCAGTGCTCGCTTTCATCGTGCTGCACCAACATCTGGCAGATATGCGCAAGGTGGCCGAAGCGGTCAAGCAATTGCAGGATGAGATGCCTCAGTACATCACATTCGGCATGTCGCATTATTACAGTGAGCCCAAGCGCGTGCGCTTCCAGTCCGAAGGTGGCAAGTTCATCGATGCGGACGTCATCGCCACCGCATTTGCCGAGACCACCGTATTGCAAGACGAGTGCGAAATCCAGCATCTTATGGGCGATATCGAAGACAACCGTGAGCATCGCGATCCGGCAAAGACGCCAGCAGTACCGATTGACGAACTCGTGCGCGTCACCAATGAAAGGCTTGCGACCGGCAACGATGAGGAGCGAAGTCGTGCATGGCTGTTCGCCTTATTCGATCAGCTCGATGACATTGCCGAGGCGACAAAGAACAACCTGGAGCCGCTTGTCACAGCGTTGGATACGACTCTACAAAACAGCTCCGCTACTATTGGCAACTCCGCCACTACCGACGCCGGCAACAGCAGCAACAATGCCAATGCCGGCGATGCACGTTCCCGTATCATCTCCCTAATCGCCGACGCTCTCTTCCCGGCCGCAGAATCCTCGCAGACAAGCGAGTCCTCCGCATCCGCCGCCCTCCGCGAACTGATGCTCAATCCCACCGCAACATCGCTCGATTACATGCCAGCCATAGACGTACTGCGCGCCCACGGTCTCACTATTTGCCGGTGAGTCCGAGAAGTCAACCGGTGGTTCATACGGCAGTGGTTCATACGGCACATACCGCGCGGAGCTGCTATGCACGAACCACCGTGTCCGAACAACGAGAACGCACTACTTCTCCGGCTTCTCCAGCTTGTCCAGCGCCTTCAGCAGCGATTCGACATGCCCTTTGGCACGCACGTTGTAGCGCGCAATCGCCACGGAGCCATCGGAATTGATGACGAGCGTTGAGCGAATCACACCTACGTGCACCTTGCCGTAGAGCTTCTTTTCGCCGTATGCGCCGTACAGCTTGTGCACGGTCAGGTCGGGATCAGACAGCAGCGGGAACGTGAGATGATCGCGCTGTGCAAACTTGCGCAGCTTGTCAAGCGAGTCCTTGGAGACGCCAAGCACCGTAACGTTTTTCGACGCCAATCGGGCGAGATTGTCGCGGAAATCGCAAGCCTCGGTGGTGCAACCGGGCGTCATCGCGGCCGGGTAGAAATACAGCACTACCTTGCGGCCGGCCTTGAGCACTTCGGACAGCGTGATTGAACTATCTTCCGTGGAGTCAGGCACAACTGCCGGCAAAGTGAAATCGGGCGCAGCGCTCCCCTCTTGTAAACGTTCCGGCATTGAATCAGAGCTATCAACAGTAGTAGTCATGATTCCCATCATAGAACCCTTATCAACAGCGCTAGTAAAGTTATTCAGAGGTCAGTCACACAACTGCGGATCGGCAAAACGGCGATTCTGCAACACCGGCAATGTTCGACGCGCGGAATCAAGACATTCACGACTCAGCTCAGCAGTAATGAGATCGGCTTCCCTATCGCCCGCCGCCGCATCACGCGCGAATCCGTCGATGATTTCCAGATTCCGTTCCGGTTCCTCCGCCACCGTAAATTGCGCAACCGCGACGGACAGATGGATAACGCCCGTCTTCTTGCGCAGATTCGGTTGTGAGTTCCGATGAAAAGGACATGGCCCGGCTTTGGTGCGATTTTCAGTCGCTTGCACATGAAAACCGCGATTGGAAAGAAGACCGGGAGCCATGTCCGATAAAATCATACGGTTCGACGACGCCATGTTCGAGTCCAAGCCCGATGCCTTGGTCCGGGTCAAGGTCGAGCGGACCATCAACGCCATGCCCGACGCCGAGACCGACGAGATCGCCAACGCCGCCGGATACGAGTGCAGGACCGACCGGAAGGCGTTCCGCGCCGGCCACTGCGGGCGCACGCCGACCGCCAAGGCCGGCAAGTTGAGTCTCAAGGCGCCCGAATTGAAGGGCGCCCTGTTCGGGTCGACGGTGATCGAGCGCTGCCGGAGGCGTGAATCCGGCGTCGAGGAGGCGCTGATGGAGATGTGCCTCGCGGGCGTGAGCACACGCGGGGTGGACGGCACCGGCCGGCTGCTGTGGGGCGAGCGGATGCCATCCCGGACATTGAGCGACAAACTCAAGAAGATCCACAAGGAGATCGACGAGTGGCGGAAACGCCCGTTGGAATCCGAGTACCCATACGTGTTCGTGGACGGCGTGCGGCACAAGCAATCCTGGGGCGGGCACGTGGAGAACGCGGACGTCCTCGTCGCCATCGGCGTCGGCACGGAGGGCCGGCGCGAGGCCATCGCGGCCGACGAGGGCATGCGCGAGGACGCGGCCGGCCGGGAGCGGTTCTTCCGAAGCATGATCGAACGCGGGTCGAGGGGCGTCGGACCGGTGGTCGGCGACCGGTGCGCCGGACTCGTCTCCACGGTCAACTCGATGCCGCCGAACGCGGAATACCAGCGGTGCATGGTGCGTTTCATGCGCGACGTGCCCTCCAAGACGCCGCCCGGTCACAGGGAATGGGCGTCCGCCGCCCTGAAGGCCGTCTTCGCGCAGGAAAACCGCGAATCCGCCATGGCCAAGGCGGGGACGGTCGCGGGCGAAACGGAGGAACGCAAGCTCAAGGCGGCCGCGAACCACCTGCGCGGGGGCGTCGGCGAGACCGCCGCCTGCCTCCTGCCGGGGTTCCCCGCGAACCATGGGATCAAGCCGCGCACGGACAACATGATCGGGCGATTGAACAGGGAGATCCGCCGGCGCACCCGGGTCGTGGGCGGCTTCCCCGGCTCCGACAGCGCGCTCATGCTCGTATGCGCCGGAATCCGCTACGTCACCTCACGCTCGTGGTCGGACCGGCGATACATGGACATGTCCCGGCTCGATGACAACCCAGGCGCAGCGGCATGAAAGTCACGCCAACAGCTGGCCAACAACCAATCTGCGCAAAGAAGCGGGCACTACCGATGACGCCCTTACGCTGGTCCACCAATTTAAATAAACTCGGCCTTTCGCTGTTTGGTGTGGGTGAAGCGGGTCAGGCGGTGACGGTGTTGAGTCCGGGTCTGCCGCGGGTCAGGTAGATCATGGTGCTGGAGCAGTCCATGTTCCCGAAGCCGCGGGAGCGGGTTTCGACGTGCTGGATGATGCCGTTGAGCCCCTCGAAGATCGCGTTGGCGCACCGATGGTCGAAGTAGGCGAGGATGTCCCGCAGGCATTCGCGCATCCCGCACGCCCCGGCGGTCTTCGACCGCCGCTTCGCCGGATCGCGCTTGACCTCCGGCTGCGGGTCCGTCGCGAACCGTTTCACCGTGGCCGAGTCCTTGCCCGGCACCACGCGGATCACGTCGTGCTCCGCCGGGTCGGCGACGACGGTGATGCGTCGGCGGCCCCTGCGGCCGGTCCCGTCGACGCCGATCGCCTCCACGCCCGTGTAGCCCCCGCACGGGCGCACCTCGTCCACGTAACGGCGGATGAACCGCCACGGTCCCGTGTCGTGCTCGCCGACCTGTCCGGCGATGTCCGCGACCGGCCGGCTTTTCACCGGTTCCACGACCATCGCCTCGAACGGGAGTGCGGACGCCGCCGCCCGGACGCGCCCACGGCGCCGTCACGGTCCCCGCGCCGCGCTCCGGGCACGCCACCCGTGGCACGGAGGCGTGGACGAACGCCTTGTACCGGAAGAAATTCAGGTGACACCACGTGCGTTCCATTGTGTCATGCACCGGGCAAGACGCCTCCCCGCATCCCGCCTCGGGACGGTGGAAACGGGAGCCGGGCCCGTATCCAATCGTGATGCGCGGCTCCCGCCCACCCGCGTCGGCATCGCGGAACTCCACACCGGCGACGTGCCGGGGGTCGACGAGTCGCGGGGCGGCGGCGAACGGCGTCGTGGTATCCATGCCACCAAAACCACCCGACCGTCGTCACCGCCTAACCCGCTTCACCCACACCAAACAGCGAAAGGCCTCTTTAATTATGATATTGGGGTGTCAGGCAACGCCTCCAAGCATGGGGATGACTTGACAGCGATGCTGCGAAGGCCCGTTCATTCTCCTCGGTGCAGGTTCATGATTGCGGTTGCGGCTGAGTCGGCTGAGACGGCCGGCGGACTCCCCCGTTCGAATACCCATTGAAGTTGCTGTTAGTGTAAGCGTTGCCACCGTTGTTCGCATTCAGTCCGGCGTTTGCCTGTGCATTGGCATCAGCCATGTTCTGAGCTTCGACGGAGGCCTTTACGGCTTCCGACACCGAAGACAATGATTCCACGGCATCCTGCATGGCCTTGATGTCCGTGCTTTTGGCGTCAATCAACTTCTGGGCCTCGTCAATCGCCTCGGACAACGCGTCAAGAGTGGATGCGTCCGCAACTTGCCATTGCGAATTATCAAAAAAACAACCCGTAATGGTTTAGCAAAAGGCGGACTAGAGACGTTCAATGAATCGCAGCGGATTGTCGACGAACGCGCGCAGGCCCGATTCCGCGGCTCCAAGCAACGCCGGCCGACCCACAACATCAGCCGCCTGCACCTGCACCAGCACCTTGGGGTAGGACAGAACCTGCGAGCGCACCATATGTTCGACACGGTCAATTAGTTCCGGCTCGAAACGTGCCCACAATCCACCGAGCATCACCATATCGATATCACACATATTGACCATCGAAACGATTGCAGAACTCATAGCCTCCAGCGCCTTCTCCACCACGGCGACGACTTTGGAATCCCGTTGCCTCCAGCGGGATATCATATCATCGCAGGCCTCCTGGGTTGCGGCGTCATCCCCACTGGCGATTCCCGCAGCATCGACCATGGAGCGGCGGCCAGCGTACACTTCCAAACAGCCCCTACGTCCACAACGGCAAATCGGGCCACGCATATCCACGGAGACGTGGCCGATTTCACCACCGAATCCATGATCGCCATGGACTACCTTACCTTCACGAACCAACGCACCGCCAATGCCAACATCCGTGGACAGGTAGATGAGCGATGCAGTCGGTTCGAGTTGTCCGTTTCCTCTGCGCTGCGTAGCATAGCCGGGAATCTGAGCAAGCGCCGCGAGATTCGCCTCATTGTCGGCTTTCACGTCAAGTCGCTTAACTACATCGAAAGTCTTCAAATCAAGCTGCTCCCATCCAAGATTCCGCGCTACGAACAAGCACATGTCATCCGTGACCAGTCCCGGCAGCGCCAATCCAGCGCCAGCAAGCGTATAGCCGAGTCCCATCAGCTTCGCTTCCTGCTCTGCGGCAAGCACATCCAAGCTGGCAAAAACCTCCTGGGCGTCGGCGTTGAACATGTCTGCGTCAATCCACTGTTCACTCACGATAGTGCCATCGATGTCCTGCACGATGATGCCGTAGCCGTCAGTGTTAATCTGCAATCCCATGCCGCAGATCCCACCACCTTTGAGTATCAGCGGAATGCTTGGACGCCCATACAACGACTGTCCGAACGGCTCTCCTTGCTCCACAATGCCGTTATCGAGCATCAATGAGACCAATATGGACATGGTTGCTTTAGTCAACCCTGTCTCCTTAGCCAGATCGGCGCGGCTCAGCGGATCAGCCGCACGCAACAAAGTATCAATCACCACTGAAAGATTGTGATTACGTAGGTCGTCTTGATTGATGCTTCGCAGTGACGACATAACCCCCTCTTTCTTTCCCGATGCGACTTTGGCGGAAAAGCACACCGAGTCATTAGTTAAATCACTGTATGATGGTACACTATCTTTATAGTTCGTTCATTTGACTAATAAAGCGGGTCCAACGATATCTCATTACGGTGATGCATCGGCACAGACCCACTGCAAGGAGGCAACATGGTTCGTAGACTCGTAGCCGGCGTTGACACGTCGACCCAATCCTGCAAAGTGCGCGTAACCGATGCCGAAACCGGCGATCTGGTGCGCTTTGGTCAGGCCAAGCATCCGAACGGCACATCCATTAATCCCGCGTGCTGGTGGAACGCGTTCCAGGAAGCCGCACAGCATGCTGGCGGACTGGACGACGTGGCCGCATTGGCCGTTGGCGGCCAACAACACGGCATGGTGGTTCTCGACAAACATGGCAATGTGATTCGTGACGCGATGCTGTGGAACGACGTAAACTCCGCCCCGCAGGCGGCGGCGCTGATTGAAAAAATGGGAGCCGCACCGGCCAGGAACGGCGAGCCGGAAGACACGACAACACGAGGCAAGCAGCGTTGGGTGAAGACCGTGGGATCTTCCCCCGTCGCTTCCTACACGCTGACCAAAGTGGCATGGGTGGCCGAGAACGAGCCCGAAAACGCCAAGAAGATCGCGGCGATCTGTCTGCCCCATGACTGGCTGAGTTGGCGCATCGCCGGATACGGTCCGGTCGCCGAAGATGAGGACGCACATCTCAAGGCCTTGTTCACCGACCGTTCCGACGCTTCCGGCACCATCTATTATGACGCCGCATCGAACGAATACCACCGCGACCTGATCGCCATGGTGCTCGAAGCTGCGGAAGGTGCCGAAACAGCCGAAGCTCACGCCGACGCGATCATGCTGCCCACCGTTCTGGGGCCGCACCAGGCTGCATCGGTCAAAGCCGATCCGGCGATCGCAGGCAAGGACGTCGAAGGCGGCTGCATCCTCGCCCCAGGCGGCGGAGACAACGCCATGGCCTCGCTTGGCCTTGGCATGAGTGTCGGCGACGTGTTCGTGTCCCTCGGCACTTCCGGCGTGGCCGCAGCCATCTCCGAGAAACCGACCTACGATCTGGCGGGTGCCGTATCAGGCTTCGCCGACTGCACCGGACATTATCTGCCACTCGCCTGCACCATCAATGGATCACGCATCATCGACGCCGGACGCGCCGCGCTTGGCGTAGACTACGACGAGCTGGCCAAACTGGCCTTTGCTTCGAAGCCGGGAGCTGATGGCATCACGCTGGTGCCATACTTCAATGGCGAACGCACGCCGAACCGCCCGGACGCCACCGCCACCCTCTCCGGTCTAACCTTGGCCAACACCACACGCGAGAATCTGGCCCGTGCCTTCGTCGAGGGTCTATTGTGCTCCCAGCGCGACTGTCTGGAGATCATTCGTTCCCTGGGTGCACAAATCAAGCGCATCTTGCTGATTGGCGGAGGCGCGAAATCCGAGGCGATTCGCACGCTGGCACCAAGCATCTTCGGTATGGACGTAACCCGTCCGGTCACCGATGAGTACGTGGCCATCGGCGCCGCTCGTCAGGCGGCCTGGGTGCTTTCCGGCAAAACCGAGCCCCCTGCATGGCAGCTCAACATCGATGGCATGGAGACCGGCGAGCCGACCGAGGCTGTGTACAGAGCCTACACCAAGGCCCGCGGATAATCCATCCGCCACAAGCATCCAAGCATAGGGCCGAGAAGCCCCATTGCAGGTGGATCTTCCTGTCCTTGCTAATTCATGAATCATACTCATAGAAACAGGGTGACAATATGAACGACAGTTTCCATATGAGGCTTTATGCGCTCACCCGCATCGCATGCATCGCATGGCTGGTGAAATCAGTCTCGTCCAATCTTAAGGACTGCACACTGGCGACAACGCCAAGTGTCATCCTGATCGTGTGCATCGCCGTATCGGTGCCGTACACCGACAGCAGCGCCGTGCAATTATGGATTACGCAAGGTAAATCCCATGACGGCAAGTAAGACAAGAGCACTAGGGTGTGTTTATACTGTTTAGGTTTTGCGTGATGATCGTCGTATGTGTACGCCGAGGTATGGCATCACGCTTGACCGGTTCATGAGGGTCGCGCACCTGTTGCCGCGCCGGCGCGGCGACGTGGCGGTCGACGACCACACGTTCGTCAACGCCCTGCCGTGGATGCGCTGCACGGGAGTCCTGTGGAGGGACCTGCCGGAGTGCTACGGCAAGTGGATCACCGTCTGCCGGCGGTTCAACCGCTGGTCCGGGAACGGCGCGATGGAGCGCCTGTTCACGGCATTGCAGGAGGAGCGGATCATCGGGGTGGAGATCCGGGCGCCCGCCATGGACCCCACGGGCGTGAAGGTCCACCGGCACGCGGCCGGGGCGCCGAAAAAAGGGGATCCCGGTCCGTCGGCGTCTCCCGGGGCGGGCGGAACATGGTCGAACGCGTCTTCAACCGCATGAAGCACCACCGCAAGGCCGCCACCCGCCACGACGGGCTCGACAAGGCCCTCCCCGCCAACCTCCAGCCCATCCTCATCGCCATCCACCTGAAAAACACAACCAAAAATCCAATTAGGGTAAACACACCCTAATACCTAATTCCGACGAGACGGCGTTGATTGCTTTCGTCTCAGACAAGTACGAATCCCGCACTTCAGATAACAGCCTGACCGCATCGTCCCGGAACTCAGGCAAATATTCAATGATCTTCCCCATATTGTCATCATCCTCCATTGAATGAGGAAAAACGCGGAATAGAGTCATTGCCTTTTGTCGACCATCATGGCGACGCACGCAAACAGATAACGCTAAACTTGTCTCATGTTGCTTATTGCTTAACCTAGCGAAGCGACGGAGCGAGATCAGGTGATATATGGTAACAATTTCTGACGTGGCGCACGCAGCCGGTGTTTCCAAGGCAACAGTCTCGTATGTACTATCGGGAGATCCTCGAATCACCCAAGCTACAACACTTAAGGTGCAACATGCGATTGACGAATTAGGCTATACGGTTAACCATGCAGCCCGCGCACTATCCGTAAGAAAAACCAAAACAATAGGTGTGGTCTCCCCCGCCTTTCATGGCAACTATCTGTCAGCCCTCTTTGGGCTGTACGTGTACCTGCTATCCGAAGAAGCGACAAAGAGAGGATACGATACCCTACTCATTGGCGAGAACGACGGCTTCGAGGCAATGCATGAAGCATGGTCGTCAAAGAAAGTGGATGGGTTCATCCTGATGGACGTCAAAGATGAGGATCCACGAGTCAACTATGCCGCAAAAGAGCACATTCCGACCGTTGCATTCGGCTCGCCAAAGAACTCACACGGTTTGGATACAGTGGATTCCGATTTCGCCAAGGCTGCATCATCAATCTTGAATTTTTTAGCCTCTGAAGGGCATAAAGAGGTGATTCTTATTCCATGGTCACGCACAATATTCAATCAGGGTCTTGGCTACGCTTGGCGCTTTTTGGATTCAGCGACAGAGACCGCCAAACGTCTTGACCTGAAAATGCATGTCGAATATCCGAAAGACGACGATTCGGATCCTTCGCCCCTCATTGAGCATGCACTAGATACGCACACCGAAGCGACCGCTCTGATACTTCACAACGAACCAGCAACAATCGTTGCCCCTCAGGTTTTGGCACGCAGGAATCTCCGAACACCGGATAACTTGCAGGTCGTAACCGTTTTCCCGAAACAGCTAGCAACATCAATGAAGATATCGTTCGCTGCAGTGCGTCCGGACATTACGCAACTATCAGAAGCCGCCGTGGGAACTCTTTTGCGTCGAATAAACAATCCGAAAGCCCCGACGGTCACCCGCTATCTTGATTATCCGCTAGCCCAAGAGCCCGCGTAACATCGCGGCTACGTAGATTACACGCAGAAAACAACCACGAGATTCTACATTAGTTAAGTTCGTCGATTTGACTTTTCAAAGATCAGGGTTTATTATTTAACTTGTTTAACCGGTTCAACAGTTTGGGATTAAAGCTTCCCAGACACAATAAGTTAATCGTTCGGCGCATAGGTGCGCTGTTAATGAAAGGAAACACCAAATGATCGGTTCAAATATGAAGCGCGTAATAGCCTTGATCGCCGCAAGTGCCGCGGCAGTCAGTCTCGCCGCTTGCGGTAGCAACTCAAGTCAAGATTCCAAAACAATCGAATTCTGGGATCCATACCCTCAGAAGAACGATAGCAGCACATGGGTGAAGTACGTTACCAATTGCGCTCCTGAGGGATATAACGTGAAACGCATCGGCTATGCGCAGTCAGACCTACTAAACAATCTCACAACAGCCGTCAAGGCCGGCAACGCACCTCAGATCGCCCTGATTGATAACCCAAAGATGCCTACCGCCGTCGACGCAGGACTTGTCACGGATATCGAGGCAGCAGGAGTCGACGTTTCAGGTTTCGACAAGAATATCGAAGGCCCCGGCATCATCGACGGCGTACAATATGGGGTTTCTTACGGCACTAACGCATTGGGCTTGTATTACAACCCCGATATCCTCAATAAGGCCGGCGTCGTCCCCGAATCGATCACCGATTGGGATTCGCTCAACAGTGCCATCGAAAAAGTAGTAAACGCAGGATATAAGGGCATCACGTTCTCCGGCATTTCCGGCGAAGAAGGAACATTCCAGTTCCTTCCCTGGTTCTGGGGAGCTGGCGGTCAATTGAAGGACGCTTCAGGTTCCAGTGCCGAGCAGGATGCGCTTGATCTGGTATCCGGCTGGGTCCAAAAAGGTTGGGCTCCGAAATCGGTCGCAACGGACAACCAATCTGCTGCGTGGGACCTGTTCCTTGGCGACGATTACGGCTTCTCCGAAAATGGTTCATGGCAGATGGAGTCGGCCGCCGAGAAAGGCTACAAGATGATTTCCATCCCAGCCAAAGATGGCGGAGTAGCCCCAGTTCCAAGCGGTGGCGAGTTCATTACCATTCCAACCCAGAAAACCAAAGACAGTGACAAGATGAAAGCAACCGCGGAGGTCATTCAGTGCCTCATTGATGGAGATAATCTCAAGAAGACCAATGATGAGATGGTTTATCTTGCCGCCAAAAGTGACGTCCGTAAGCAGCAGGTGGAAGAGAACAGTGCCTGGGCACCTTGGGTTGACGCCGTAGAAAATGCTGAAGGCCGTACCACTGACGTTGGTCTGGAATACGAAGACATTTCTGCACAGCTTTCCGAAGATCTACAGGCTGCCTTGAATAAGGGCTGATTCGCGGTCTCATGTTTTTTCTGGGGCATATGCCCGCTATTCATTGCGCTATTCAGACGCCCCATTCCATCTTTTCCATCAACAGACAGGTGAACTATGTCTCAAACAATCACCGCAAATAAACCAAGGCGAATCAAGCCGACCACATTGGCCGCCATTGGTTTCGCGGCCCCGCTGATTATTTACATGCTTATCTTCTACGTTTGGCCGCTGATTCAGAATATTTCCATGAGTATGCACCGCTACACACGTCGCACTTTTGTGACCGGCGATGCCCCTTGGTCTGGATTCGATATCTATAATGAGATATTAAGCGATCAACAGTTTTGGACTATTCTCGGACAGACTTTGATTTTCGTATTCGCTTCTATCGTTTTCCAATACTCTATCGGCTTGGCATTAGCGGTTTTCTTCAATCAGAATTTCAAACTTTCCGCGGCTTTGCGTGGCGCATTCCTTGTACCATGGCTACTTCCACCAATGATTTCCGGTACGATCTGGCAATGGATGATGGACGCCGACAGCGGTGTTATTAATAATTTACTTCAACTATTTGGTTTGGACCCGGTTTGGTGGTTGCAGGCCGACCATTCCTTGTGGGCGGTTATCATTGCCAATATCTGGCTTGGTATTCCTTTCAATCTCGTAATTCTGTATTCGGGCTTACAAAACATCAATGGCGACTTGTATGAAGCCGCCGCGTTGGATGGTTGCAATGCCTGGCAGCGCTTCTGGAAGATTACTTTCCCGTTGCTCAAGCCGGTATCGATGATCACGCTCCTGCTAGGTTTCGTCTACACGTTACGAACAGTAGACATCATCTGGATTATGACCAAGGGCACTGGATCTTCGAGAACCTTGGCAACTTGGGCTTATGAGATGGCTTTCGGAAAGGGCACATCAGCAACCATCCGGTATTCGGAAGCATCCGTTGTGGGCACGATTCTCATTGTCGTAGCACTGATTTTTGCTCTGATTTACTTGTGGGCCCAGCGGAATGAAGAGAAGAGGTAACTAAAATGAAACATCGTTCATCATGGTGGAAAACACTTATAGTCATCATTTTGACGCTGATTATGCTCTTCCCCGTATACTGGATGATTAACATATCATTCACGCAACGTCGCTCCATCCGTTCAGGTGATCTGTTCCCGAAAGATTTCACGCTCGACAATTATGCCTCTGCATTAAGTTCACAGCTCCCCTACCTAGGAACGTCATTGCTGGTTGCCATAGGATGCGTGATCCTGACTCTAGCAATTGCATTACCTTCGTCATACGCCATTGTTTTCTTGGAGTTCAAAGGCTCAAAGTCCATGAACTTCCTGTTGATTGTTGCTCAGATGATTCCCGCGGTCGTTATGTCGCTAGGCTTCTACCAGATCTACAATGACATCGGCCTTCTCGACAGTATTCCAGGACTTATCGTTGCCGACTCCACTTTGTCGGTACCGTTCGCAGTGATCCTGATGACGGGATTTATGTCTGGTATGCCACGCTCGTTGGTGGAGGCAGCGCAAATCGACGGAGCATCACAGTGGGGCGTTTTTACCAAAATCGTGATTCCACTCTCCCGTAATACCATTGTCACGACTTCACTATTCGCTTTCCTCTGGGCATGGTCAGATTTCATGTTTGCTTCGACCCTCGATTCCGGTGGCGGCAAGATGAGGCCAATCACCATGGGTCTATATGACTTTATCGGTTCGCAAAACCAAGAATGGGGGCCAATGATGGCCACCGCAGTATTGGCCTCAGTACCAACAGCACTGTTGCTGATTTTCGCGCAGAAATACGTTGCTGCCGGCGTAACAGCCGGAGCGGTGAAAGACTAATCCAACCCTTAAATACATAATTAACAAGGACCAGCTATGAGTGAACTAACTTTTGCTATCGATGGAGATGCACTGTTGTGGACTGGTGACGGCGAATACCTTCGCATCGAACCATGGGGAAAGAATTCAGTCCGCGTCCGCGCATCGAAAATGCATGAGATACAAGAACAAGAAGGAGCTTTGCTGCCACAAAACAATCCGGCCTCAGGCAGCCACAATTATGGTATCACCATTGACAAGCCCAATAAAACCGCCGAATTACGCAATGGCGATATTGTAGTTCAAGCGAAAGCATCCTGCGGCCTGTACTCCGGATCAGGATATGAAGAGCCACGCTGTTTACTGAGCTTCTATAAGTCAGACGGCACACCACTCATTCAGGAAATACAATCTGGCGGATCACTAAATCTTCGAGCGCGATGGTTCAAACCGATCACCGGAGGCGACTATTCCATCGTCGCTTCCTTTACCACACCGGAAAATGAGAAACTATATGGTATGGGCGAGTACCAACAGAACATCCTCAATCTGAAAGGTTGTACCCTCGAACTCGCGCATCGAAATTCACAGGCATCTATTCCTTTCGTGGTTTCCAGCGCCGGATATGGCTTCCTGTGGAATAATCCGGCACTTGGAAACGTTACGTTCGGCAAGAACCGTACGGAATGGCAAGCTGAATCAGCCAAGCAGATTGACTACTGGATTACCACAGGCGATGCACCTTCTTCGATAATGAAGCATTACGCCGACGCCACGGGGCACGCTCCTCACATGCCTGAATGGGGACTGGGATTCTGGCAGTGCAAGCTTAGATATTGGAACCAACGTCAGCTCCTAGACGTCGCCCATGGGTTTAAACAGCGTAATATTCCATTGGATCTCATCGTTGTAGATTTCTTCCACTGGCCGCATATGGGTGACTTCCGTTTTGAGAATGAATTCTGGCCAGATCCCAAAGCTATGGCGGACGAGCTGCACAGCATGGGAGTGAAGCTCATGGTATCTGTGTGGCCCCAGATCGCGCTCGCCTCAGAGAATTATGTTGAGATGAAGTCAAAGAACCTTCTCGTGCGCGCAGATAAGGGTGAAGACGTCGGCATGATGTTCGAAGGTCCCAGCCAATTCTATGACGCCACCAATCCAAAAGCTCGCGAATATGTTTGGGAGAAGTGCCGAACAAATTATGCCGAGCTTGGGGTTGATGCATTCTGGCTCGATGAAGCGGAACCTGAATACGGCACGTACGATTTCGACAACTATCGATATTACGCCGGCCCAAACCAGCAGGTGGCAAACATCTACCCAAGAGACTATAACAAAGGCTTCTACGAGGGGCAACAAACCATAGGAAGGAATGGTGGCATCGTCAACCTCACCCGTTGCGCTTGGGCTGGTTCGCAACGCTATGGTTCTCTTGTTTGGTCTGGAGACGTTGGTTCGACCTTCGCCGACCTCCGCGCCCAGATTACCTGCGCCATCCACATGGGCATGGCCGGTATCCCTTGGTTCACCACCGATATGGGCGGTTTCCATGATGGGATAATTGATTCGGATGATTTCAAGGAGTTGTTGGCCCGCTGGTGTGCGTTCTCATGCTTCCTACCGGTCATGCGCAACCATGGCGATCGTAGTCTGCATACGGCAACCGGCAAGGAAGCCATCACTAATTCGGCCGGAGACCACCGTTCGCCAAGTGGTGCCGACAATGAGCCTTGGAGCTACGGCCCTGAGATGGAGCAGATCTTCCGAAAGTTCATTGCCATTCGCGAAAAAATGCGCCCTTACACTCGGGAACTGTTCGAATCAGCACATATCGATGGCCAGCCTTTGGTCCGCGGACTCTTCTACGAGTTCCCTCAAGACAAGTCGGTGTCTGATATCGCCGATGAATACATGTTCGGCCCTGATATCCTAGTGGCCCCCGTAGTTGAGGCCGGAGCTAGGTCGCGTGAGGTGACGCTTCCGGGAAACGCTAGCATCACATGGACGGATCTACGCACCGGCAAAGTGTATGAAGGTGGGCAGAAAATCACTGTCGACGCCGGAATAGACACGATCCCAGCCTTCGCGCGCGACGGCCACGACCATGGGCTGATCGGAATGTTATAAATTCCCACACTCTGCGCATTTTTCCATTTCACCCGGTCTATCTGCGTTATGTATGGCAGATTTTGCTTTTTGGTCTGAGACATCTCGTTTATATTAAGCGTTGAAAGCGTCCACCTCAATTTGACGTTGATAATGGTTATGCCGGTTTCTGATCGGTGATAATGGTGGATGACGGCTT